>JACCDO010348211.1_pt1 | contig 47089 bp, 52 predicted proteins | sample 7446101 | NCBI WGS metagenome assembly JACCDO01 (sample SAMN15323440, study PRJNA562643) | freshwater metagenome | isolation source: river surface water | place: USA:Blue River Watershed | collected 2017-08-16 | reverse complement strand
ATCTTGGTATGTTAGATATTACCGTTAAGAAAATGCCTGGTTTAGATCAAGAGAGTTTGTCTCTGGCGATAGGCACTCAGAAAATTGATGGAAAAGTTTTCTTTGACCAACATTCGAAAGATCTTATTTCACATTTAAATTCGGCGGGAATTAATGTCGTCGATTTAAAAATAGATCATACTCAAACTTCTCCTACGATGTCGTCAAAGAATGAATTCAACATGAATGATAGGCATCAATCAGAGCAGTCTTTTTCAGATAAAAATTTTCATTCAGAACAAAATCAAAGAAAGAATGAGCAAAATAGAAGACAAGATCTTTGGGAAATTTTGAAAGAGAAGGAAGTTGCCTAATGCCTGAAATTGGTCGCCCTGTAACTCCTCAAGAAATGCAGTACAAACAGGTTGAAATGGGACCTAGAAGTCTTGGTAATAGACAAAAGTCTGAAGCACAGATTAAAGAAGAAATTATCAATAAGGCGACTGGATATAAGCCTAAAAATAATCTTTTTAAAGAAGGCCCACATAATCAAATGGGTAAGGATGAATTTTTAAAACTTCTAGCTTTTCAATTACAAAATCAAGATCCGATGAATCCTATGGATCAAAGTAAAGTCACAGGTGAATTAGCTCAGTTTTCACAGCTTGAGCAATTGACTGCTCTTAATAAAAAATTTGATAACAACAATAAGAATCAGGGCATTCAAGATAAGTTCTATGCGGCTTCATTTGTTGGAAAAAAAGTTGTAACTCAAGGTACAACTTTGGAGTTAAAAGAGAGCGGAGATCCAGCAGATGTTCTTTTTAAACTAGAGGGTGATGCTTCTAAAGTAATGGTAAGAATTCTTGATGAGAAAAATAATATTTCAGGAGAAATCTGGAAAGATAATCTTTCTCAGGGATCACATCAAATCACTTGGGATGGAGTGGCCTTAGACGGAGCTCCTGCTGTTAAAGGATCTTATAAAATACAAGTTAAGGCATGGGATCCAAATGGGGATGAAGTTGGAACAAGAACTGAAGCAACTGGACTTGTTCAAACAGTAACTTTTGACGAGGGTGAGCCTGTTCTCATGGTTAATGGACAAAAAGTTTTCTTGCGAGATGTAGTGAGTTTTCATACTCCAGAGACGCAAACACATCATCAGGCAACAAATACCGATCTTACAAATTCACTTGCCCCTATGGTAAAATTAAATCAATCAGTGCCTGTTAAGCAGGCCGTAAATGCATATACTGAGACAGAAGGAATTTACGATTAGTATGGCAAAGATAAATAATTTTTTAGTTCCAAATATTAATCAACTGCCCTCTCAAAATGAGAAAGTTGATTCATCCAATAAACTCAAGCCTGGAAGCCAGAGTGAGTTTAAAGATTTAATAAATAACATTTCAAAACCTGAACCTAAATCTGCTGATTTTAATTTATCAGGCCATGCGGTAAAAAGACTTCAAGAAAGAAATATTGAAATGGATTCACAAGAATATTTAAAACTTAAAGAAGCTTTTGGAAAGCTTCGAAATAAAGGAGGCCATGATTCGCTTATTATAACCAACAAAGCAGCTTACATCGTCGATGTGGATAAAAATATGGTTGTAACTGCGGTTGATAAAAATCAAATGAGCGAGAATGTGTTTACAAAAATAGATTCAACGATTTTTATGATGTAGTTTTTTTAAATAATAAACGAGGTTGGCCGGTCCTTTTCTGGAAGCCAATGGATAAAAGCCTGTAGTGCATTTATCCCCTCGCCATGGAGTCTAGGAGGGACGTACATGAGTATTCTTTCATCGTTTAACATTGGTGTAACTGGTCTTAATGCAGCTGGAACAAGTATGGGAGTTATTGGTGATAACATTGCCAATGCTGGTACTTATGGATTTAAAGGATCAAGAGCGGAATTCCAAGACATGCTTGCCAATTCTTTAAAAGGAATTGATGGTGGAGATCAGATGGGATCAGGGACAAAATTGTCTCATATTACCCCACAATTCGTTCAAGGAACGGTGACAAGAACACAAAACATCACAGATTTAGCGATTAATGGAAATGGTTTCTTTATGGTGGATGCACCATTTGGAAAAGCTTATTCAAGAGATGGAGCTTTCCATTTTGATAAAGAAGGCTATATGACAAACGGTGATGGTTATAAAGTAACTGGATTTCTTGCAGATGAAAAAGGCGAGATAAGTAATAAGTCTGGCCCAATAAAATTAGGAAATACAAACATTGCTGCAACAGCTACTTCTGAAGTTAAGATGTCCTTGAATCTTGATTCAAGGGAAGCGCCAAAAGTTTTTGATCCAAATAATCCAGACAAAACTTCAAATTATAATACTTCTGTGACTGTGTATGACAGTGTCGGGACGGCGAGATTAGTGACTCTTTATTTCAATAAGCAACTTGACGGAAATTGGGATTACCATGCCATGGTAGATAGTCAGGACGCATCCAACGGAATTCCTGGAAAGATGGTTGAAATGGGGAATGGAAAATTAAGATTTAATGCGAAAGGACTTTTAGAAGAAGAAGTGCCAGGGCTTAATTCATTTAATTTCAATAAGGGAGCATCTCCAGGTCAGCAAATTTCTTTTAATTTTGGAAGCTCAATTAAAGAAGGTGGTACTGGTCTTGATGCTGCAACTCAATTTGGTTCTAAGTCATCAGTTGCAAGGCACTCTCAAGATGGTTCTTCTGCGGCAACTCTGGCCTCAATGTCTTTTAATGATAATGGAGTTCTTACCGCAGTTTATGATAACGGTGTTCAAAGAGATCTGGGGCAAATTGCGATTGCTAAGTTTGAAAACAATGAGGGACTTTTTAAAACAGGAAAAAACCTTTTTAAAGAAACTCGTCGTTCAGGTCAAGCTACTCTTGGAAAACCTGGAGCAGATGGAAGGGGTGAGGTGCTCTCTAAATCTCTTGAGCAATCGAATGTGGACATTGCCCAAGAATTTATTGGTTTAATGACAGCTCAAAGGAATTTCCAGGCCAATACGAAGACGATCTCAACATCAGATCAAATGCTTCAAGAAGTCTTAAACATTAAGAGATAAATAAATTCTTAAATAGTCTATTAAGGGCAGCGACAGCTGCCCTTAATTTTTTTAGAATGAAATAAAAGAGGGGTTTCATATGAATCCAATTTTATTATCTCTATTAATTTCTAATGGAACATTTCAATGTGTGAAAGGAAATGAGCCTAGTATTTGTGAGCAAAAAATTAAGTTCTATCAAAATTATATTTCAGTTATTTATGATGGGGATTGTGCTGGACAAGGGCCTTATAAGTATTTTTGCGCTGGTAATTATTGTCAGGACGATTTCGGAGTCATCACATTCAATTTTTTAGATAAAGATAACTACTTCTGGGAAAATAAGCAGTACGGATTTTATTGTGAATTTAAAAGAGTGAAGTAATTATTCTCCGTCTCTTCCGATTGCTTCTACGGGACATGCAGCAAGAGCGTTTTCAGCTTCTTTCATTTCATCAGGTGTTTTTGGTTGAAGTTTGACGTAAGCATGGCCTTCATCATCGTTCATGGCGAAAAATTTAGGAGCCTCAACACAGCAAGCATCGCAAGCAATACAAGAGTCGTCCACGTAAAAAGAACCAGCGACATTTTGTTTATACTTTGAGTTTTTGTTTGCCATGTTAAAGCTCCTTAAAATTCAAGATATACTTACATCAAAGCAGGGTTTGTGACAATCTTTGCTTTATTGTTCATTTCTCTTAAAAGTTCTTCTCGTGTTTTTCTACCAAAACTTTGGTTTTGAGAGTTCATTTCGCTAGAGATTTTTTCTTTTTCTAAATTATCCGTAGATTTAATTTCTTGAACACTTAGAATGAATAGGCTTCCAGGGTTACTAAAATCAAGGACATCGCCAGCTTGTGCCTTGAAGATTTTTTCTGACTCCGAGGGAGCAAGAGATGTTTGAGATAAATTTTGTTCATATTGATTAATCACAGACTTATCAAAAAATTCACCTTTGGCTTCTTTTGTTAAAGTCTCAACTTCTTTCAATTGATTATTTTTTAAAAGCTCAGAAATTTTTTCAGCTTGTTTCTTTAGTATAGAGTCAAGTTCTGAACTTTTATTTTTTTGAATAATAGTTGCAGCTAATTCATTCTTCACAAGTTCGAGTTTTTGAACTTGAGCTGCTTTTTTATTTTCCACGTAAATAATGTGGTAACCAAAGTTTGTCTTAACAGGTTCGGATATTTCACCTGGTTTTAGAGCAAAAGCAACTTTTTCAAATTCTGGTACCATTCTACCTTTTGAAAACCAGCCTAGATCTCCACCATTTTTAGTTCCTGTGGGGTCTTGAGTTTCTTTGCTAGCAATTTCAGAAAAGTTTTTGGTCGTTACCTTGGATCTAATTTTTTTAATTGATTCAAGTGTTTTGTCTTCAGATCCCGTCAGTAAGATATGACGAGCCTTAACTTCTTCAGGCTTATTATATTTTGAGAAATTTTCATTATATGTGGATTCGAGAGATTTCTGATTATTTGAATCGGCTAAAAAGTCAGAAATTTCTTTGTCAGAGACAGAAATGAGTGAATAAAAATTAGATCTTGGTATTTTGACTCCAGATACTACAACACCGGAATTTTTAAAGCGGAGCACATCATTTACAAAATTTTCAGAAACAAGTGTTGATCTAAACAATTCTTCAAGTTTTTTTTGCTTGAGGTCGTTGCCGACAATTTCCTCGAATTGGGTAGGGATATAGCCATTGCTTTGCAGCATATTTCTGTACATGGTTACGTCAAAACGATCTTTATTTTTAAAAAAAGGCATTTCGCGGATTTCATTTTTGATTTCATCCAGAGAGATAACAAATTGAAGTTGGTCAGCAGTATTGAGAATTAATTTTTGCTGTATCAGACTATTTAGGACGGATTGTTTAATACCCATTTCCTCAAGTTGTTTAGAAGTGAGTCCATCGGCTTTTCCACCCATCATTTGGTTGAAAAACTCAATTTGTCGACGCATGGCCATCTGGTATTCTCTGGTGGATATTGGTGTTCCATCTACCGTTGCCACATTCTTTCCTATGCCATCAAGACTAAATTTATCGAAGCCACTAAAGAGAAAACTGGCGATGATGATCAGGAAAATGAAGGTCAATACAAAATAAGAGACTTTGCTAGCAAAAGCATTTTTCATGAAATTCCTTTGAAGAAATAAACGCTAGTTATTTTATCGGGGAATATTAGCTCTGGTCAAAGACTTTATCTTCATTCTTGATTGGCGAGTGGTCACATTTCGTTATACGCTATTTGGATAAATTGAAAATAAAGGTGATTTCTTGAAAATTGTTAGCGAATCCTCAAAAACTAAAATAGTCAATAATCTCATCGTCTCATTGCTGGCGTTATATGGCATTTCGCAAAAAAAGTTTAATTTGGAAGAACCTTCGCTCTTTAATCATGTTGTGATGGAGGTGGTTGCTCCCATTCAATCTAGCCTTGCAAACTCTAAGAAAAGTTTTTCAGCTCTTTGGGAAAACTACTTATTGATTGTGAATACCAGTAAAGAAAATTCTGTTCTTAAAAAACAAATCTCTCGATTAGAAAGTGATATTTTTACAATGGAAGAGATTCGAAAAGAAAATTTACGTTTGAAAAAGCTTCTCAATTATTCCGAAGAAATTGGTCATCATAGAATTCTTGCTCAGGTCATTGGTTGGGATTCTGCGAATGAATTTAAAGTCATTCGAATAAATAAAGGAACTCGAGACGGAATACAAGTCATGTCACCAGTTATAACAGACAATGGTCTTGTAGGTTATGTTTATAGGAGTACTCTGAACTACTCTGATGTCCTCACCATTTTAGATCAAAACAATCGTGTAGACGTCATTGTTGAACGAACGAGAACTCACGGTATTGTTGAGGGTGTTTTTGATTTTAAATGTGCTCTCAAATATGTGATTAGAAATGAGCCTGTTGAAGTGGGAGACAAGCTGATCACGGCCGGAGTTGGCGGAATTTATCCTAAGGGACTTAAAGTTGGTATGATCACAGATATTTCAAAAGAAAATTTCGGAATGACCCTTTCTATCGAAGTTGTTCCAAGTGTAGATTTTGATAAGTTGGAAGAAGTTATTGTGTTAATGCCCTTGGTAGAAAACACTGTGGTGACAGGAGTTAGTCCATGAAAATGCGTTTCTCGCAAATAGTTTTTGCTTTTATTTTAACCCTTGGATTGTTAATTGGATTGGAAATTATAACATCTACACTTCTACCGATATTGGGATGGAGCGAGTATCGATTAACATTTAATGTTCTTATCATTTTATACTTAGCTCTTCGACTCGAGTCCCCCATGGTTCCATGGCTTATTTTAATTCTTCAAACAGTGCATTCAGCTTTTTCTGTTGAAGGCTGGGCATTAGGGACATTGGCCGGATTAATTGTTCTCGTTTCAGCAAATTATTTGAAAGAGCTGTTACATTTAACAACTGCATTTATGACTATGGTTACAGTTCAGTTGTTTCAGTTTATTTGGTTTTTTACTGTGTCGTTAATTATTTGTTTAAAAATAAGTGATTTTAATAAATTTGGTTTAATCCTGTGGAGCTTTATTCCAGGAAGCATTTTATTATCTTTCATTTCTCCAGTTCTTTTCTTTTTGATGGGAAAAATTTGGAGAGTTCAGATGGATGCTTCTGTAGGTGGAGTTGAAATTTAATTATGTTTGGTGAAGAAGAACTGGTCAAAATTCATAAAGAAAGAGCCAATCTCATTTCTTATATTATAACAGCTGCCTTCGGCCTAGTTCTTGCCAGGCTTTGGTATTTACAGGTTTATAAAGGGGAGACCCTTCATAATTATTCAATTCAGAATAGATTAAGAAAAGAAGTGGTATGGGCTCCACGAGGCTTAATTTATTCTCGTGATGATCAGCTTTTGGTTGATAACATTCCAAGATTTGATGCCATCTTGACTCCTCAGTTTCTGATGGATTCGGATGAAACACTTCAAAAACTTGCAAGGATTTTATCTACAGATATTCAGACGATTAAAAATATCTTGAAGAAAAATTCTAACCAAGCGACCTACCGACCTATCATCATTAAAAAAAATATCAGCTTTGATGAACTTGCTAAAATCGAGTCTCAAAACGCAGATCTCCCGGGGATCAGTGTTGATACGTTTATTTCCAGAGAGTATCGAGATAAGGAGATAGGTGCTCACTTGCTTGGATACATTTCAGAAATCTCTCAGAATCAACTTCCAAAACTTAAAGAGCGGGATCGTTTCGACTATCGATTAGGTGACTTTATTGGACAATTTGGAATTGAAGAGCAACTTGATAAATATTTGCGTGGTGAAAATGGACACGAATTTGTTGAGGTGGATGCAAGGGGTAGAAGAAAAAGATATATAAATACAGATAACCTTTTTAAGGGAATTGAAGACGAGAAAGCGGCATCTGGCATGAACGTGAAATTGACCATTGATCGGGATATGCAATTGACTGCCTATCAGGCCTTAGAAAATAAAGTAGGGGGAGTGATTGCTCTTGATATTGAATCAGGAGAAGTTCTCGCCATGGTTTCAAGACCCTCATTTGATCCATCTCAATTTTCAAGAGGTTTAAGTCCAGAGTATTGGAGAAGCTTAATTCAAAATAAAGAAAATCCATTAAGAGATCGAAATATTCAAGAGCATTTTTCACCAGGTTCTACCTTTAAAGCGATTACGGGTATTGCTGCATTTGAAGAAGGTGAGATAGATGAAAATACTGAGGTCTTTTGTAATGGATCATTCAGGCTCGGTCGAAAAGTCTATCACTGTTGGAAAAAAGAGGGTCACGGTCAAACCAATTTAATTAAGGCCATTCGTGAATCATGCAACGTTTATTTTCAAAAAGCAGCTAACCGAATGGATATTGATGCTATTGCAAAATACGCAAAGGCCTTTGGTTTAGGAGAAAGAACTGGAATTTCACTCCCAAGAGAAGTGACCGGACTGATTCCAACAAAAGAATGGAAAAAGAAAAGATTTGGTCAAGAGTGGCAGGCCGGAGAAACACTTTCATGTGCAATCGGTCAGTCTTATGTTCTTGCGAGTACGATTCAAATGGCCATATCGTATGCCGCTATTGCAAATGGTGGGAAAATTTATCGACCATATGTGGTCAAAGATATTTATGATACTCAGGGTGAGTTGGTTAAAACTTTTACTCCTGAATTACTATCTTCTATCAAATTAAAAAACTCCAAAACCTTAAAGTATGTAAGAGAAGGACTATTTCAAGTCGTCAACAATCCTAAAGGAACAGCTTTTTACCGTAGAGGCCAAGGAATTTTAATGGCTGGAAAAACTGGTACTTCACAAGTTAAAGGTGCAAGTGCAGATAAGGTTTATCAAAAATGTGAAAATATGGACTATGATTCTAGACATCATGGTTTATTTGTTGGATTTGCTCCCTACGATAATCCAAAGATTGCAGCGGCTGCGATTGTTGAGCACGGATGTCACGGATCAAGTGCTGCAACTCCAGTTGTTGAGGCCGTGATTACTCAGTATATGAAAAAATATCATCCGCAAATCTATCTTCAAAATCTTGAGCGAGATAAAAAGATAAAAGATTTATGGATAAAATCTTTAAAATCTCCCACCACTATTTCTACGAGTGAACTAGATAGTCAGGAAGAGACGGTAGAGTAAATAACGAGGTTGAGTGTGAAGCAAACGATTCTTCAGCTTTTAAAAAGATATGACTTTAGTTTTCTCGGTAGTATGGCCGCTATATTTTTAGTTGGAGTTTTAAATCTATACTCTGCGACCCACTCCCAAACGAATGAAGGTTTAGACTCTCTTTATAAATCTCAAATCATTTGGTTTTTTATTTCTGTTTCTGTTGCTGTTCTCGTGAGTTTTATTAACCCTAAAACCTTTGAGCGATTCTCTTACGCTGCCTTTATCGCCACGTTGTTTCTTGTTTTTCTGGTGCTTCTCATGGGTAAGGTAGGAATGGGAGCGCAACGTTGGTTAGTTTTGGGTCCAATTAGAATGCAGCCCTCAGAATTTATGAAAATGGGACTTGTTCTTGCATTAGCTAGGTTTTTTAGCAAGGTCTCTCCAGAGAAGCCATTAGGTTTTAAGGATCTTATTTTGCCAGGAATTGTGACGATGGTTCCAACTGTCATGGTTATTGTCCAGCCAGATTTGGGAACAGGAATGCTTCTTCTTTTTATTTTTTCACTCATGATTTTTTATAAAAGGCTTCAGTGGAAGACGATACTCAATCTAGGAGTTATCGCCTGCTTTAGTGGAGTCTTAATGTATAATTTTGGTCTCAAAGAATACCAAAGAAAAAGGATTCATACTTTTATTGATCCTTACAAAGATGCCAAAGGATCTGGTTATAATGCCATTCAATCTGAGATTGCTATTGGATCTGGTCGATTGTTCGGTAAGGGATTTAAAAATTCTTCTCAGGCTTCATTGAGTTATCTACCCGAAAATCACACCGACTTTGTTTTTGCTATTTTTAATGAAGAGCACGGTTTTTTTGGATCTGTGTTTTTAGTTATTCTATATCTCGTGCTTTTTATGAGGTTAATCTGGTTAGCATCATCAGTTCAACGATTTTATGATTCATTGCTGGTCATTGGGATTATGTCGATCTTCTTTTGGCATACATTTATTAATATGGCGATGGTATCAGGTCTTCTGCCAATCGTAGGTATTCCTTTGCCTCTTATGAGCTATGGTGGATCAAGTATGCTCAATTTTGGAGTTGGTATTGGAATGGCAACTTCGATTGCAAACAGTAAGAACTTATTTAACTAGTTATTAGACACTCGCTCAAATACTTGTCATGGCCCAATTGTAAGTGCTCAATTTGTGATGAATTTTTATGGCCCAGCTGTTGCTCATAAACATCAGAAATAAAGAGGTCATTTCATGCAATACTTTGTTATGTTCTTATTTTTAACAATGTGCACTTCAGTGTTTGGCAGGGTGGAGAGCTATCAAAATTTAGTCAAAGAAAGATTGAGAATAGATTTATGGTACAATGGCATAGAGGCACCAGTACCAGCAAAAAAGATACAAGAAAAGTCAGTTCATTTTCATTTCAAAAAAACACATTGAGAATATAGTTCAATATAGTATGATAGTCAGACTATATGAAAAGAATTGCTCACATTGGAAGTCTAGTTAAAAAAATCTATCGCCTTTATAGTCAGGAGCTTATTCAAGAGCTTCAGTCTAGGGGATTTGTAGATTTAAGACCCAGTTTTATTGAAATACTCATTTTTATTTCAGAAAAAGATGGTCCCTCAATCAAGGAAATAGGAAAATATTGTGGTCTCAAAAAACAAACCATGACTTCTCATCTTAATGAGTTAGAGAAGAGAGGTTATGTCGTAAGATCGGTTTCCGAACAGGACAAAAGAGAATTTTTGGTTTATCTCACTGATTATGGAGAAAAGTTTAAACTCAATCTACTTCAGGTAACGAGTGATGTTGAAAAAAGATATAATGATCAAATTGGTGAGGTTGAGCTAAATAGGGTTGAGTTAATTTTGGATAGTTTTTATAAACAAATTCTTTCAGGTGCAAAGAAGTAGGTAAGCTTAAGCAATATCTTTTTTAATTTCTCTTAGACGATGTCCGACCCAGAATTTGTAACCACCAGAAATATTATTGCAATTAAAGTAACCTCTTTTGGCAAGAAACTCACAAGCAAGGACTGAGGTTTTACCATCTTCTGAAATCACTAAAATGGGAAGAGACTTTGATTTTATTTCTAGGAAACGATCAGGAAGTTCATCCCATGGAATTGTATAAGCCTCTGGTAGTCTTTCCCCTTCAAAGCTTGAGCTAGAAACGTCTAATAGTAGAAAATCAAAATCATTGTTTTTGTAAAGATTCCAAGCTCTATCCGGTGGAAGATCGAGATATTCTTTCCCGTTTAAAATGAAATCATCTGAAAGGGACTCTTTATTTTTTACTCTTGTAAGGTGATTTCTTTCGATTTGAATTAATTTTTCAATTTTTGTCTCAAGTTCAAGAACTTTTGATTCAAGACGATTAATCTCTTCCTCAAAAATCTGTAATTGTGCAAAAATGTTTTGGCCTCTTTTCATTTCCACCTCTAGTAAATAATACCAGAGGTCGGTTCAACTAAAAAAATGGGTAAATTGTACCAAATTGAATTCGATTTACGATCATTGTTGTCAGGATAGCTGATGAAACAAAAAGACTGCCTTCATAAAATCCATAGCCAATATTTTGGATATCCATCTCGTATTGATTTTCTCTGGACTTGTCTTCACTAATTTTAATTGGAAATATTCTCACTAAACCTTTTTTAAATAGAGGAAAAATAATAAGTGAAAGAATAATCTTGAGAAGAACTTGAATACAATAAATGGTAATGTCGTATTGTTCTTGATCAAAACACCCGGAAATTAAAAATCCAGCCCCTATTGTGAAGCCACCATAAGAAAAACAAAGGGCCAAGTTTTTTTGTATGAGTAGCTTATTGAAAGATAGCTTACTAATGAGAGTAAAATATTTTACAGAGAATCCAACGATCACCAACATAAAAAGCCATAAAAGAAGCATGATGATGATTGAGTTTTGAGCTTCAAGAATGACCGTTTTAATAAGGTAGGAAATCATCAGGGCATGACAAAAACTGATGAATGCATAACAAATATTTTTTCGTTTTAAAATTTCATCCGTGTAATCAAAATTATAGAAAACAATTGATTCCATAATATATAGAGAAAGAAGATAAAGAATCAGAGCAATTGAGCCCCAGACTGCAAAATGAAAGACTGAAAGAAAAAATCCAGATGCCTCATTGAAACTAATGGAAGTAAAAATAATAGATATCCCTATGATTCGAGAAAAGAGGTGAAGTGAATCTGCGGGATTTTCAGCGGGATAAATTTTTTTTAGAACTTGTCTTTTGACAGTGGGGTAAAAAATAACATGTGCATACCGATACACATAAATCATCAAACATACAAACCCAACAAATAAAATTCGAATGATCATTCGGTCAAAAATTTCTGCCATATATATCCTTAAAAATTTTCCTTAAAATACTGAAGTAGTAGTGTTTTAAGACTGACTTTTTTGTATCTTCCTTCATTGAAATACTGAGGAAACTCTTTTCGAGTAAGAGATCCATCGGAACCAAATTCGTTATTCAATCCTAAGAACGGCTCATTTAATCTTTCTTTGATTTTGAGTTGTTGATAGAACTCCATTGTTGGTACGAAGTCTCCCCAGCCAAAATATCTTGGAAGATTTTTAAAACTCTTGTTAAATTTCCAGCTAAGGCTTCCATCTTCTGCAACTTTCCATTCTCCGTATTCATTATTGCCAATATAGAGACTTCCTGGAGGAAGAGGTAAAAACTCCTCCTTCTCTTCAGATTTTCTATAAAGAGATAAACCAATATATTTCGAATTTTTATGAGCAAATTCTTTACTTGTTCTGACAATGATATCTTCTAAATTATCATATCCAGAATAGACTCTGAATTTTAGATAATAAGTTTTCATAAAAAAACCAGTTTCGTGAGTGTCTATAAGAATCGCAGTGACGTTAGTTTTTTTTATAACTTTAGAAAAACTTTTTTCATTTTGAAGATATTGAATTCCCAACTCCGAAGGGGATAAAGTTTTTGCAAGTCCAAAATAAATAAATACCAAAGTGAGATATAGAAAAAATTTATACATACTTAACTTTGAATGATTTTTAAAATTTCTTGTTGTTCCGACTTTTTAAGTTTGTCAAAGTCACAGTGAATTCGATTTACGGCATGAGACTCACTATACTTTTCAAATAAATCAGTCGCATCTTGGATATTTTTAAAATGCTGCCTACCTTTACTCAGAGGATTCTCTCTCATCACCTTCATTGGAAAATATTCTGCAGGTGATGATGTATTATAGTATTTTGAAAGTCTTCCCGTTGAAGAGCATTTGATATAATCAATTTCATTTTCGGATAAAAACTTTTCTAGATTTGTTATTGTTTCTAAATTGTTTTGACCGAAAGTTTCAAGAATCTTTTTAGGAATATCATTTAAGGTAATTCTTTTGGCCCATGAGTTTTTTGAATTTTTTAGAATTTTGTAAAGATAAGGATCATCATGCTCTAGATAGCTATCAATGTTACTTGGAATTTTATACTCACCCTGAGATGACTTAAAGTATCTAAGTAGCATTTGTTCTAAACAAACCGCTCTATAATGAAAATAGACCATCATGAACATGTGAAATCTTGAGATTAAAAAGTCATCAAAAGTTGAGATCGCACGTTCTGAAATTCCTAAATAGGCAGAGTTCTTTTCAACACAAATTTTTAAATTATCTATGATCCAATCTAGATCAAATTTTCCATAACTCACCCCACAGAAATAACTATCTCTTAAAAGATAATCCATACGATCACAGTCCATTTCAGATGAGACCAGTTGATGTAGTAGGGGAAAATAATTCGTTCCTTCAATATTAAAGTAGTCAGAGTTTTGTGTGTATCCAGTGATAAGTTCTGCTATAGCGTGAGGTTCAACACCATAAACTTGTTTGGCATTAATAAGTGACTCAGTAAGCGAACTGTCTGTAATTGATTTGATAGTATAATCTTCATGAGTTGCTTGGCGATTTTCAGTTCCATCTAAAAAACGTTTCTCTAACTTTAAATCTTTAACTAATGGCATGACCGACTCTGTAGAGTGGCTAAGGGGGGCATGGCCAATATCATGAAGTAAGCAAGCAAGTCGTAGAGTTTCTTGAAGTCTTAAAGTTTCGGAATCATATTTGTTTTTAAAAAGTGATTTAAAAACGAGGCTCGAAACATGCATAACTCCAATAGAGTGAAGGTAGCGCGTGTGAGTCGCCCCCGGAAAAACATACTCAGAAAATCCGAGCTGCTTGATATTTCGAAGGCGCTGAAAAAATGGATTCTCTAGGATTGAAATTTCTTCGTCGTTGACAGCAATAGAGCCGTGTACTGGATCTCTAATTTCCATTTAAAATCTCATGAGCATTTTGCGTAAGCCATCTCGATATTTCGGCGGACTCATGCATAGGAGTATTATTGACGTAAAGACAAGGAACAGTTCTTCTGCCTGTATCTTTAATAAGTCTTTCCTTGCTGGAAGAATCTTCTCTTGTATTGAGAAGAATAATTTTATCTTGGAGTTTATTTTTTTGTATGGAATCTAGAACAATTTGACAGTAAGGACACTCAGGAAAAAAAAATAATTCGAGCTTCATTTTCATATTTTATCCTTGAAAATAAAAATGGCTCCCGCAGGAGCCATTTTTATTATTTAGAAATCCTCATCATCTTCTTCTTCATCTTTTTTCTTTGGGCCCCGAACGTATTCTTCGTCCTCGTCCTCAAAGTTTTCGTCTTCAACATCTTCAGGAGAGTCTAGACCTTCTTCATAGCCCCAGCCATAACCATAGCTTCCTTCTTCATCTTCTTCATCTGACGGAGCACTTGCTTTATCTTCAGATGACTCTTCTTCATCATCAGATTCAAACTCAGCATCGAAATCGTCATTAAGAGAATCAGCAGAATAGTCATCAGCTAAATTTCCTGCTGCATGAGCAGGGACAGCCTTACTTGTTGTTTCAACAACCTCAGCTTTAATTGCTTTAGATTTTTTTTCTGGCTTCTTAGCTTCTTTAGGAGCAGCTGCTTTTTTTGCAATAGGAGCTTTTTTAACAGGAGCTTTTTTCGGAGCAGCTTTTTTTGCAACTACTTTTTTAGCAGGAGCTTTCTTTGGAGCAACTTTTTTAGGAGCGGCTTTTTTTGCAGCTACTTTTTTAGCAGGAGCTTTTTTAGGAGCAACTTTTTTTGGAGCTGCTTTTTTGACAGCTTTTTTTACTGGTTTTTTAGTTTTTGGAGCTGCTTTTTTTACAGCTTTTTTGGTCTTTTTCTTTGCCACAAAAGATCCTTTTGAATGGGGGATATTTTAATAATCAACTCATTATAAAGCTCTCTCTCGCTTCTTTTCAAGAGAGTATGTTAATGTTTTATATTCTCAGCCTCTGGAGGAACTTGAAGAGGGTTTTTGTAGTTTTTTTGAACAATTTCCGGAACGTTATTGGCCGTATCTCCCTCTGACATGATCGCAAAATTATCATTTCTATAGATACCTCTTTCTTTCAATGAATTGAGTGAGACGAGTTTTGTTGAATAGAAGTTGCGTCGCATAAGTTCAGGTGAAGACGCGGTGGATAGGTTGTCAAAAATCCCGTCATTTGAAACACCAGTAAAGGGTCCTGGAATATAAGCGCTAAGCATTCCCTTTTGGTTCGGTACTGTTGATGCAGTTAATTGTCCAGGAAACCATGAAAAACTCATTTTGTAGTGATCAGCACTAAAGTTTCCTGAGGCTGGTCCATCTGTAGAATAATATGTCTGTAAGAGTTCTATTAGTGAATCTGGACAACCAGCTCCCGTTGGAGCTTCAACTTCTCCAACAGGCCCCACAGGAGTGGCCCAATAAAAGGATAGAAAATTTCCTAATAAGCTAGCACAGGATTGGGGATTGGCATCTGTTAGATCCCCTGAGTTGAAGACTGGAATCCCTAAATCGGAAATTCCCTGAGCTGCCGCCTCATATCCCGCAGCTGATCCAGCCGCTGCTTGGCTCGCAAGAGCTTTTTGTTTAAAAACCGCTCCGGCAGCACTATTCATGGCATCTCTGTATTTTTTTATTCCTGTTACTTGTTCTCTCATAAAACTTGCAATCGTGCTAACCACTTCAGATTCATCTTTAAATAGAAGTTCTGAAGGTGGGCCTCCATAGAGAGGAGCATAGATTGATGCTCGGTATCTTTTGAGTCCCCCTCCTAAATCTTCGGGGCTTCCAGGAATTTGTCCAAAGTGACCTAGATTTGAGTTAGCAAATTCATCAAAAGGAATCGGGATGAGATAGTTAGCGGCATCGTAAGTCGTTGCAGCTCTAACTCGAGCTATTTCTCTATCAAGTGTTTGAAGGCTCACACTTCCTGGAGCTAAAGATCCTTTGAATTTGGTAAATTGACTAGCTGAGTAGAGACCAATTGCTGCCGTATCTCCATCTTTAAGCACGATTTTATTTAATTTTTTACTTGTATCTGGTGAATAGGCTGAAGCCGAATAGCCACCATCATAGTCATAAGCAAGATTAGGAATACCAAATTGAACACCAGAGGCATCAGCAATCCTTCCTCCGACAGGTTTTTCTTCGTCTGTTAACCAGAATCTAGTTTCATCAGAGTTTCCGTTTACTGGAAGAACTACCCCCGGTCCATATTCCCCTTCAACTATCTCTCTTTTTTCATAAGTACCATTAGAGAAGTTAGGAAGTCGTTGTTCTGACCCCACAATGTCAAATGTCGTGATGTATGGGATAGATCTTCTTTTATTCGAATCATTTCTGCCAACCGTAGCACTATCAGTTTCCCTATGTGTAAATAACATTGGTCCAATTCTTCCACCCATTGGTTTGGCAGCCGCAAAGGCCGTTAAAACAACGGGTTCTCCTCCAAAGGGATTGAACATACCAACAAATTCAGCTTCGCCCTTGACAGCGTAGTAGGTAAGAATTTCTGGGTTTTTATAAAAACCTAGTGGGTATCCAGGGATAGGAATGGCCGATTTTGAGACATCGCAAGCACCCGAAGTATCTGATTGAGCTCTTGGAATCATGGCCGAATAAAAAATAGCATAGTTCACACTCATTAGTTTTAAATCAAGAAACTGCTTATCGTATGGACTCGGAATAAGAAGATTACTTGCGTTACTTGCATTTGGTTCTCTAAAGGAAGCGGGAGGAAGTTCGGTTAAAGCAAAAGAACTTTTCATTTCATCATCATCTGCACTTCCACCAATGTTTCTAAATCCACTATAGAAAGCTTTTACTAATCTCTCGTTGCCCATAAAGCCTTCATTACTGACTTGATCGATGGCCGTTTGGCAGGAAATTTTTGAGCTTGCTCCGGGAGAAATACAAACTGAACCATCTCTTGTTTCCCTATTGACGATTCTTTCTAGATTTCTAATTCTTAAAGCAAGTTCCACTGCTTGAGGCCATGCACCTTGTCTATCTGCCATGATGGCAGGACCTTGCTGAGCAAAAACAGAACCATTGATAGTAAGAACATTATAAGCCCACATGGCGGCGCTCATCATATTGAGTTTACTTCGCTCAACACAGTCATTTACTTTGGATGAAATCAGGGCATCTTGAAATGCTCTTGATGCTTCATCTGCCCCAGGGAGGTTAGAAGAGCCAAATTCAGGAAGACCGGGAATCGCATATCTTTTACAGATATTTGTTTGTGATCCATCGAGATGTATACAGACGGAAGGGAAGTTAAAGGGATCTTTTGTTTCTCGATTTGCGCTTCCTTCTGCTTCTAAAACGGCAACATCTGGCTCCATGTTAAATGACATCGTTCCACTTGCAGGAGGAGATTGAACATTTGTTAGATTTAAATTTCCCACAACGTAGTATTTATACATCCACTCTTTAAAAATATTTCTCATTTCCCAATTAAGGTGACCTATTTTAGTGAGTTGCCTCGCTTGAACAGCAGCTCCGGCAAATGCAGCGGCATCAGTTGCGTTTTGAAGATTAATTTTGGCCTTAACAAAAAGACCAACATTGATCACAAACGCTACAATAGAAATTAAAACCACTAAAGAAGCCGAGAAAAAGATACTAATTTGCCCCTTTTGATTTTGAGGTGAGGTCATAAATTTGGTGCTTTTTGCCACTGGAGTCATCTTAGTCTTGAGTTAAGTTTTTATTTTTTCGTACTTTTATTTTGGTACACCGTTTGCGAGGTGTAAACCATCCAAAGTATCCGAGCTTTGGTGGTGGCACGTTCGTTGATTCGGAAGACTCTTCCCATTTGGCCTACCTTTAGTCATTACCTATCAAATTAATTCCCCACCCTAGGCATCGCGGGATGCCTAGAGGCACATTTTTCTGTCTTAAGAAAAGTGGAATAAATGTGATTTAATCTATCAAGGAGTCGAGAAATATGACTAAAAAATCCTCGCGGGAATGTTTTTGTGCCTTATGTAGATATCCACGAAAATTAAAATATAACCGTCACTTATCAAGACTCAATTATTGGCAAATTATATTCCTTTCTTTTTTATTTGCCCTTGGGAGTTTCAAGTGGATCGGCTTGAAGGGTGTAGCTTTTTTTCCCATTGTTTGGGTAATATTTGAAATGACTCATAAATCTCTTTATCGAAAAGATATTAAGTGTCCTTACTGTGGATTTGATCCAACTTGGTATAAAAGAGACGTTAAACTTGCTCGTCAAAAAGTAAAAGAATTTTTGGATAATAATCCGAAAAGCCCAATCTTCAATAAAAAATATTCTGTCGAAAATACTTCTTCAATTCACTAATTTTCTTTTGCAGAGCGTCCGTTGCCCAATAATTTTGGTTTCTTAAATGCTTTTTAGTTGGTCTGATTATTTCATGGCCGTTTAGTCAGGAAAGGAAAGAAAATTGTTTTTCCATCCTAATTAAACCTGAGGTAAGAATGAGGGATAGAAAAAATCTATTTTCAACTTCGCCTCCCAAGCGATTAAAGGAGACATTATGAGCGTAAACAAAGTTATTTTATTGGGAAGACTAGGTCAGGATCCTGAACTCAAGTACACTCCAGGCGGCACACCTGTTTGTAACTTCTCACTCGCCACCACAGAAGCGTGGACCGATAAGGGTGGTCAAAAACAAGAAAAAACAGAATGGCACAGAGTCGTTGTATGGGGCAAATTGGCCGAACTTTGCAATCAATATCTTGCAAAAGGCAGACAAGCATTTTTAGAAGGAAAACTTCAAACAAGATCTTGGGATGATAAAGATGGTAATAAGAGATACACAACTGAAATACTTGCTTCGACAGTTCAGTTTATTGGTGGAGCTACAGCTTCTCAAAACAACCACAGTGTAGATACTTCTTATGGCCAGTCTACTGCTGGAGCCACTCCCATGAATCAAGAATATCAAGTTGCAAATGATGCTCATTTTGCTTCTGACGATATTCCTTTTTAGTCAATTATTGTAAAAATTATTTCTAAGAAGAGGGGCTATTTTTAGCCCCTCTTTTTTTAAAAGAGACATTTTTGCCTTAGATTTATTTGAATGTAAAAATGCTAGAATAAACTCGACATGAAAAGTGAATCTAGTTTTTTTTCAGTTAGATATGATTTGATTCAAACCAAAGAACCTTTGGCCTTCGATCTATATATCAATTCTTCAACAATTAAAGAGAAAGAAAAATATATAAGAATTTTTCCTCAAGGTGGAATTCTTCTCCCTGAGGAACTTGAAAGCTTCCATAAAAAATATCTTCAATTATACATTCCAGAGTATCAACGGGGAGCTTATTTAAAGAGTTTAGTTAAAGCGACAGGGGATGATCTTGCTAAAACGAATGTTATTAAAGAGGCAGCGATAGGTTATCTGCATACTATTTTTGATAAAGATAAAGAATTTTCAACAGAGGTTCTATCTAAAAGTATAGAGGGATGTCGTGATGTTGTTGAGTCGATGGTTGATGTTTTGGATCATCATGACATTGATGGAGTAAGAGGTTTGATTGCAAATCTGAGTTTTCATGATTTCTATACTTTTGATCACTCAATCAATGTTTCAATGTATTGCATTTCTATATACAAGGCCATTCACCCTAGAGCAAAGAGAAAAGAATTAATGCACGCAGGCCTTGGTGGGCTTCTTCATGATTTAGGAAAAATCAAAATTCCGACAGAAATTCTAAATAAACCCAGCGGTCTATCAGAAGATGAGTACAAAACAATGAAGCAACATCCAACGCTAGGATTGGAGCTTTTACTTGATGGTTTGGCAATTTCGCCGGATATAGATCTGAATATTATTTCTAGAGTCATATATGAGCATCATGAAAATTTTAATGGAACAGGCTACCCTAGGGGTTTGAAGGGTAAGGACGAGATTCATTTCTTAGCAAGAATTTGCACTATTGCAGATTTCTTTGATGCGATTACGACCAAGCGTTCTTACAATGAAGTCCTCTCTATTCAAGAGGCCATCAATACGATGAAAAAATTTAAAGCCGTTAAACTAGATCCAGATTTGTTCGACGCTTTTGAAAATCACGTAAATTTTGTTAAAACTGAATTAAGTAGAGACCTGATTCTTTTAGATAATTTTGATCCAACACTACCGTATGCCTCACTCCCTGTGCAGGAAGTGAAGCAATTTGAAAAAGAACTTTCTTTCGGAAAAATTAAAGTTTTAGATACAGAGAAAAAAAGAAAAAAAGCCTAAAAACTATTTAGTACTAGTTGCTGGTTCTTCTACTTTTTTCGCCTCTTCAGCTTTTGGAGCAGGAGTTTCTGTTTTCTTTTCTAGCGCTTCTAAATCAGAGTTAAGAGGTGCTGCTACTGGAGCCTCAGTATCGAAAAGTGATTTCTTTGCTTCTCTAGATTTAAGAGTCGTTAAAACAATTGAATTAACCATAAACGCAATTGCAAGAATTGTTGTTGTCTTGGTCATGAAGTTGCCTTTAGCTGAGCTAGAAAAGATCGCTTGAGAGGCACCACTTCCCATGATTGCGCCGGTTTCAGCGCCTTTACCAAATTGTAAAAGAACAGTCACAACAAGAAGAACACAGATGGTAACATGGATCGCAATTAAAAAAGTCATCATATAAATAATCTCCGATTAGTCATAATATTTAGCAAAATTCCAATTTCTTGCAAATTAAATTATTTGTCGTTGCACAAATTTAGGAAATCTTTTGCTTTAAGTGATGCTCCGCCCACTAGAGCTCCATCAATATCTGGTTGAGAAAGAAGTTCTTCAACATTGTCAGGTTTAACACTTCCACCGTAGAGGATCTTAATTTTGGCCCCTATATCAGGAAATTTTGCCTGAAGTAATGTGCGAATGAAGTAGTGAACATCCTGGGCTTCTTTAGGGGAAGCCACTTTACCGGTTCCAATGGCCCAAACTGGCTCATAAGCAATGATAAAATTTGTTTCATTGACCAGAGTTTGGTCATTTAGTCCTTGTTGGATCTGGTTTTCAATTATTGAGAGAGTTTGGTTTTGTTCTCTCTCTTTTAAAGTCTCTCCAACACAATAAACAACTGTAAGATGGTTATTAAGCGCATTTTTAATTTTGAGATTTAAAGTACTAGAGGATTCTAAAAATAATTGCCTTCTTTCTGAATGACCTAGAATGACAAACGAGCATCCTAAATCGTTGAGAGATTTTGGAGATATTTCTCCTGTAAAAGCTCCTTCATTTTGTTCTGAGCAGTTTTGTGCTCCAATTTTGATGAAGTCGTTTTTAAGTTCAGAAATGAGAGTTTGTAGGTGAAGTGCCTGAGGAGCAATCCATGCTTCTCGAGAATGAGTAAATTTTTGCTTAAATTCTGAGGAGAATTCTAAGCAATCACGTACATTTTTATTCATTTTCCAATTAGCAATTAACAGTTTTTTCATTTTAGACTCCGACTTTAAGTGCCTGAACTCCTGGTAATTCTCCTCGTTCAATAAATTCTAATGAAGCTCCACCACCTGTAGAAACATGGGAGAACTCTTCCGCAAGACCTGATTGGTGAGCAGCTGCTACAGAATCTCCTCCTCCTACAACAGAGAAGCATTGTTTATTTGAGGCAATTGCCTTTGCAATCATCATTGTTCCATGAGCAAAATTTTTAGATTCAAAAAGCCCCATTGGCCCGTTCCAAAAAACGGTTTTGGCAGTTTTGATGTGATCAGCAAAAGATTTTATCGTTTCTTCTCCAATATCAAGTCCCATAAAATCAGGAGCAATATTTAGTCCTAAGCATTTTTCTGGTTTCCCTTCGAGACTTGAAGAGATGACATGATCTTTTGGAAGTTGGATCTTTCCACCTTTATCTTGGGACAGGAGTTGTTTTGCGAGATTTACATCTTCATCACTGCAAAGAGATTTTCCAACTTCAAATCCTTTAGCCTTTAAGAATGGGTACGCCATAGCTCCGCCAATAAGGAGTGTATCAACAAGTACGAGCATTTTTTCAATGGTTTTGATTTTATCAGAAACTTTAGCTCCTCCAATAATGGCGATAAAAGGTTTTGTCGGTTTTTCAATCAGTGTTCCAAGTGAATCAATTTCTTTTTTCATCAAAAGACCAGCATAGGATCTATTTTTAAAAAAAGCATTAATAGCATAAGTAGAAGAGTGTTTCCTGTGAGCAGCTCCAAATGCGTCGTTAACGTAAACATCGCCATAGGTCGCTAATTTCTCAGCAAGCTCCATGTCATTTTTTTCTTCACCTGGATGAAAACGAATATTTTCTAAAAGGACAACTTTAGTTTCTGGCAGTTGAAGTAGATTTTTGACGCCATTATCTACTGGAGATTCAGAGAGGATAACATCAGTAGATAGTTTCTCTGCTAGATAAGCCGCAACAGGTTCTAAAGAGTATTTAGGATTTGGTTGGCCATCAGGTCTTCCTAAATGGCTAATGAGTACTAGTTTGCTCGCACCCTTTTCAAGAATCATGCGAATTGTTGGAAGAGCAAGATCGATTCGACTTGTGTCAGTGATTTTTCTTGGCTCTGTCTTAGTTAAAGGCACGTTAAAGTCAAAACGAGCAATAACTTTTTTACCTTTAAGATCTGCTTCTTGAAGTGTTTTTAATTGCATAAATAGTCCTAAAGTTTTTGACCGATAAAATTGGCGAGATCAACGACACGATTTGAAAATCCAACTTCGTTGTCGTACCAGCTAACAATCTTGGCCGTTTGGCCAATGACGTTTGTAAGTTTAGCATCAAAGAATGATGATTCAGTCGATCCCATGTAATCAATTGAAACAAGTTCTTCGTTAGTGTATCCAAGAATACCTTTCAAATAAGTTTCAGAAGCCTTTTTCATTGCTTCATTAATTTCTTGTTTAGTTGCTTTCTTTTCAAGGTTAACAGTCAGGTCAACCATTGAAACATCTGGAGTTGGAACTCTAACTGCATATCCATCAAGCTTTCCTTGCATTTCTGGAATTACTTCTCCTAATGCTTTTGCTGCTCCAGTAGAAGTAGGAATCATGCTCATCGCTGCAGATCTTGCACGTCTTAAATCAGAGTGTGAATTATCTAATAAATTTTGGTCAGAAGTGTAAGCATGAACAGTTGTCATGAGACCATTTACAATCCCAAAATTTTCATGAAGAACTTTTACGACAGGAGCAAGACAATTTGTTGTACAAGAAGCATTTGAGATAATGTGATGTTTTGAATGGTCGTATTTATCAGCATTAATACCCATCACAAAAGTTCCATCAAGGTCTTTACCCGGAGCACACATAATAACTTTCTTTACAGTATCCTTCATGTGAAGACCAAGTTTCGCTTTATCTTTGAAAATTCCTGTACAATCGATAACAATCTGAGCTTCATGTTTACCCCAAGGAATTTCCTCAGGATTTTTTAAATCATAAAACTTAATTGTTCTTCCAAGAATTTTAATCTCTCTTGTCTCTTGATTGTATTGAAGGTCTGCTTTTAATTTTCCGTGGAGAGAGTCGTATTTTAAAAGGTGAATGTATGGTAATGGATCTCCAGGATTGTTGATGGCAACTACATCTACGTTCGTATCTATTCCTTGGGCCAGCCTATTAAAGTAAGCTCTTAAGATGGTTCTTCCAATTCTTCCAACTCCATTGATTCCAATTTTTACGTTTTTCATAAGACTCCTAGAACTTTTGACGCGTTCATATTTTAGGTTTAAAAGTAAGATTTTTTTGATTTAGACCTTACTCTAGTTGTTGGAATTTGTGTAGCGGATTCGCCGAGAAAGGAGTAGTCTAAAAGCCCTTCATTCGATGATTTAAACCATGGAAAATACTATGAAAAAAATATTTGTATCTGAACTTCAGGGTAAAGAAGAGATTGAGTCCATTTTTTTGGTCAAAATTTTTAACACGATGGAAGGGAAAGATGGGAAAAAGTATTTTAATTTGATTTTAAGTGACGCTACAGGAGATCTTGAATCAAGAATTTGGCAATACTCTACAGAAATTGAAAAATCGATTACCAAAAATTGCTTTGTAAAAGTTAAAGGCAAAGTGAATTTTTATCAGGGAAGAAGGCAATTTATTATTTCTCAAATAGATGTTCTGAATGAATCAGACGTTAATCTTGATGATTTCATTATGAAATCATCAGAGGATCCTGAAGAAATGTATCAAAAATTATTGAGTATTGTTAATGGGCTCAGTGATGTGTACATAAAAGATCTTCTTAAATCGATTTTATCAGATTCAGAAATTTCAAGAAGACTCAAAACTTGGCAAGCTGGAAAAACTATTCATCATGCTTATCGTTCTGGACTCCTAGAGCATATTTTGTCTTGTAGTCATCTTGCTCTTTATCTTTCGAATCATTACCGAGTGAATGAAAATTATGTGATTGCTGGTTGTATATTGCATGATCTATGTAAAATTTATGAACTTACTGATGGAGTCAATGTTGAGTACACAGAGGAAGGAAAACTTGTTGGCCATCTAGTCAAAGGTTTAGAGATCGTTGATCGTTATTCCTATAAGATAAAAAACTTTCCTCATCATTTAAGAATGCATTTAAAACATATACTTCTCTCTCATCACGGAGAATATGAGTATGGATCCCCTAAAATTCCTCAAACTGCAGAAGCTTTCTTGGTGCACCTCATTGATCTAATGGATTCTAAAATGGGATCAATCGAGAGCATTAAAAAGACTGATTCAACTCCTGGACATTGGTCTGGGTATATAAAACATCTTGATCGAATTATTTTTAAGGCCGATTTACCTTTCTATCCTGAATATGTGGTTGAGAATGAAGAGCCTCAGAGAAAGTCACCTGAGCCTAAAAAGGTAAATTTAGAGCCAAAAACTAGTTTGGGAAAAATGCTTGGTGGAATTAAGGTAACTGAGTAAGCTTTTTATTCTAAATAAAGCCTTAAGATTTTCAATGTTAGCTTTTGTTAAATTAAAGATTGAATCTTTTATGACTAAAATTTTTCCATACGGAGAAATGAGTGGATAAAAATTTTGAAATAAATCACCTGACTTTTCAAGAGATGTTAAGAATGTTCTTTGAACTATCAGGTGATTTAACGACTGTAGAAAAAGAAAAAATAAAAGAAATGATCAAAAATCATTTTCTTTGCGATTCTACAATTTTGAGAATTCTTGATTTATCGACCTAATTTAAAAAAACAATCTAAAGAATTTTGAACACACTGTTTTTTTACTTCTTCTAAGCTGATCTTTTTTAGTTCTGAAATTTTTTCTGCGACAAATGGTAAATAGAAGGGAGCATTTTCTTTTCCTCTGTGCGGAACAGGGGTTAAAAAAGGAGAATCAGTTTCAAGAAGGATCTTTTCTAGCGGGGTTATCTCTACAATCTCTTGAACATTTTTTGCGTTTTTAAAAGTAATGATGCCGTTAAATCCTAGAAAAAAATTTTCACTTAAGACCCATTCGGCCAATTCTTTTGAGGAAGTAAAAGAGTGAATAACTCCTCGCTTTTTTAGGTGAGAAGAAAAGTTTTTAAGTATAGCGATCGTGTCATCATCTGCTTCTCTGGTATGAATGATAACCGGAAGATCATGGTCTGAGGCAATTTGGAGCTGAAGCTCGAATATCTTTTTTTGAATTTCTTGGGGAGAGTTATTATAGTGATAATCTAGGCCAATTTCCCCAATGGCGACCATTTTAACTTCATTCGTTCTTGATTTAATTTTTTCAAAATCGAACTCGCTAGCGTCTTTTGAGTCATGAGGGTGTATGCCCTGAGAGTAGTAAACCATTTCGTTTTGATCAGAAATAAGTTTAACTTTATCTAAATTTTCAGGATCCACACCGATGGTGATGATTTTCTCAATGCCGACATCTCTCGAGGATTTAAGTATTTCCTCCAGAGATGTCGATTTTAAATAATCAAGATGACAGTGAGTTTCTATAAGCATTGCTTTAATTCTTTTTTAAAATATCTTCAAAAATAGCAAAGAACTGAGAGTTTGGAATTGAGCCTTCAATCTTTTTGCCATTGATAATCATTGTTGGAGTTGATTTAAGATTATATTTCGACGCTTGATTGATAAATGTAATAACTTTGTTCGTTACTTCTGAATTATCAATACAATTTTTTAAATCAAATTTTTTTAACAGATCCCCAATTAACCCTGAACTCAATTTCTGTTGGTTAGCAAAAATTTCATCATGTACTTCAAGAAACTTTTTTTCATCGCATGCTGCAAGATTTGCAGCATCGCAAGCATTGGCATGGAATCTTGTTTTAATATTTGAGTTACATTTAGCATCAAGAGGAAAGAACATATATTGTGCATTAATTTTGTCTGGGTATCTTCTGATTAACTCAGGAAGTTGTTCAGCAACGACTTTACAAAACGGGCACTCAAAATCAGAAAAGATAGTAATACGAATAGGTGCTTCATTAAAAGTACTTGTGGCCATATGTAACTTGTAGGGAGACTCATTATCTGGATCTCCTAAATCAGGAAGACTTCTAAATTGTTCTACAATACTTTTATTAACTTTACTGTGGGTATCCATTTTTCCAGCAGTCGTTTTGTAGAAAAGAAAGGCGCCTATTAAAGTCAAAACTCCCCAGAAAGTAATGACTTTGATATCGGGAAGCCAGGATGATATTCCATGCTTCCAAAGTAAAAAGAAGGCCCCAAATGAAAGTAAGTAATAAAAGCTACAAAGAGGACATAAACTTTTTAAGACAATTAATGAGTAAAGAAATAAGACCAGGCAACCAATAATATTGAATTTAGAAATAGCACTAGATGTTTTCTCCAGGGCCTCACTTGGCATCAGACTTGAGAAGAGAAATATACAGCCAGATATTATGCCAAAGAATGAAATGGGGATTCCCACAATATTCGACAGAGGTGAATAAGTCGCAGCATCACAGTTAAAAAAAGCAGAGATATCACAAATACTTTTTGCACCCCCAAGTTTTGATGGGAATAGGGTCTCGTAAAAATGATTAGTAAGGTAAATGCTAACTCCAATCATCAGTGCAGAGATAATAATGAAAAGAAAATTGAGTCCACTCATTCCCTTGAGAGTTAGGGTTTTTTGATTTTCCATTTTAAAATCCTTTTCTGAAAACATTATAATTTCTTAAATTTGTTTTATTTCTTCTAAAGCTATTAAATTGTTGATTGCAACAAGTGCAAATCTGGCTGTCTAGAACTTCAATGTTAAATGAATCCTTCAAATGATTTGTCGCTTCTTGAATAAGATCAAAATAAAATTTTCCATTCTCTTCTTTGAAATTTCTTTTAGACGAAAAGTTATGGTGAAAATCCTCACTAACTTCAAAGCAACATTTATGAATACAGGGTCCAATAAAGGCTCGAATTGGTTTTATTTCTTGAATGGATATTTCTTGAAGTATTCCCAAAGAAAGTCCTTTCCAGCCAGCATGAATAAATGAGATTCCGTTTTCTCCCTCAATAAGCACGGGTAGACAATCAGCTGTTTTGATTGCAACTGGGTTTGAGAATTCATTTAATATAATTTGAATTCCATCAGCTTCGCAGGGAAGTTGATGGGGGTGACATATTATTCGAGAATGGGTTTGGTGAGACTCAATAAAAGCAAATGATGGTTTGCTATTCCATACCTCGAAAATTCCATGTTTTAATGGTTTTGAAAAAAGTAATTCCATGGATTGGATTGTACCTTGATTTAGTTCACAGATAAAGATTTCAATACTTCTTCAAAAATATTTGGAGGAGAGGATTGAAAGTGTAGTTTTTCCTTGGTGATAGGATGAACGAAACCTAATTCCTTTGCATGGAGAAGTTGGTGCGGATAGTCCTTAAGAATTTCTTGAAGATTATCTGGAAGGTTTTTCAAGTTATTTGGATTTCCATAAAGTGGATCGCAAAGTATAGAAGTCTGAAGAATTTGAGACAGATGTACTCGAATTTGGTGAGTTCTTCCTGTTTCGAGTTTAAGTTCGATGCGACTTAAAAATTTAAATTGTTCTAAAACTTGGTAATAAGTTATCGCTTTTTTTCCATTTGGAACATTGGCCGCCATCTTGAGTCTATTTGTGGGGTGTCTGCCAATGGTTGTTTGTATGAGTCCAGAATGATCTTTTGGCCGTCCATAAATAAGAGCTTCATATTTTCTTGAAATATCATGTGTTGAAAATAAGGAGACTAAACCTTCATGAGTTTGTTGGTCCTTGGCAACGACCATGACTCCAGATGTTCCTTTATCTAATCGATGAACAATACCTGGTCTTTTTTCTGATCCTATCCCCTTCAAGTCTGGGCAGTGGTGAAGGATTGCATTAACAAGAGTTCCCGTATAATTTCCGGGGGCAGGATGAACAACTAGGCCAGGGGGCTTATTTATAATGATTAAATGTTGGTCTTCAAAAAGTATTTCTAGAGGAATATTTTCAGGTATTAGATCACTTGGTATTGGAGGAGGGACCTCAATTTCAATGACTGTTCCAACTGCAGGCATTTTTTTTAATTCAAGTTTTCCCGTGGGGCTTGAAATGTTTTCATCTTCAAAAAGTCTTTTAATTGTTGAGCGAGAAAATTGTGGAATTTCTGATGCAAGAAATTGATCTAATCGTTTAAAAGATTCTTTGTGGTTCTGGCCAATAGTAATCGTTAAAATTTCTTCTTTTTCTTCTTCGCTTGAAGAATTCATTTTGAAGATTTTAATTTTTTAAAATGAAGAATAAAACTGGTCGCAACTGTGTCGGGGTTAAGTTTTAAGACTTTGGCATATTGATAAACATAGCCTCTTACATAGACATCAGCAGGTAGTTTATTTAACTCTTCATTCTCAATTGCGACAAGAAGAGTTTTCGAGATTTTTGTCATCTCGGCCATGCGATCGATATTAACATTCTTGTATTCTCTAATTTTTTTAAGAAAAGGACCAGTGTACTCGCTACAATCTCTTATTTGTTGATCCATCTCTTGATCTGGAGTGTACTCAAGACCAAATTTTTTAAGGGCAGTAATTTTAGAAACTTTTGCCTCTATGAGGTTTGAGCCAAAATCCTCATATTGAACCTCAGGCGCTTTGGCTTCTTCCATCGAGTTGTGTACAGGAAGAAATCCACTTTGGTTAAATCCACGGATGCGATCGTATTCTTTTCTCTTCTCAGGGAATCCCAAAACGGAATAGGCTTCCTCAATTTGACTTAAAATATCATCACACTCATTTCGAGTCATAAGAGAGTAGAGGGCGACACTATCACCATTGTAAGCATTCCTTGCACGAACGTAGGCTTGTTCAATTTGTGCTGGAGTAGCAATAGTTTCGACTTCAAGTACTTCGTAATAATTCTTTTTTTCAACTTCCATGATAATTTTTCCTAAGAATCAATTAAGCGATTCACTATTCTATCAAAGTTTGTCACCAATCTTGAATTTGGATATTCAATTAAAAGTGGTTTTCTTTTTCTCACACTTTGCCAGACGGATTGATCATAATCAAGGTAGCCAGGAAAATTCATTTCAAGCCCAAAATATTTTCTACAAATACTTTGAATTGAATATCCGATATCAATATCGGCCTGAGATCTTACCTGGTTGATGATGAGATTTGGCCTCATAAGAGAGATTTCTGTTCGGATTTTGCTACCTATCTCGGGATATTTCTCACTTATTTTTCTGATGAGTTCTGCCGGTGAAGTTTGCCCAACCGCAATTTTAGAATTCATCGACTCTTCTATGAGTTGATCAATTTCAGTTTCCGAGATGCCCTCGATCGTTCTAAGACGTCTTAACATAACAGATTTTATAAACCGATAGGTATTTTCTATGGATGTTGGCTCAGGAAGAACGACTAAAATTCCTTTATCTGCAGCAATAAAAAAATCGATTGTGTTAAAAGCAGTTCCCGCACCTAGATCAAATAAAACATAATCAGCTTCAAGCTCATTTAGCTTTTGAATGATTGTCTGTTTATGCATGTATTTTAAATTCGCCATCCCAAGTTCATCCTGGGCCCCACTAATGATTTTTAAATTTGAGATAGGAGTAGAGACTAAAAGATCTTCAAACTTATCAACTTTTTTAGAAACATAATCAGACAAAGTCATTTGAGGAATGGGAAGTCCTAGACAAGTGTGAAGGTTGGCCCCACCTAAATCTAAATCAACAGCGACAACTTTGTGTCCCATAAGAGCAAGGCAAATAGAAACATTCGCCGAGACAAGGCTCTTACCCACGCCACCTTTACCGCCGCCTATCGCCCAAATTTTTTTTGTGCGTTGTTGTATTGGGCTATCCATTTCCAAAATTGAATTCATTTTTGCAATCCTGCTATTGTGTATTAATTATATGAATCTTAAGAAGAATTTGGGAACTTATTTTGTCTATATACTGGAATCTATAGTAAATAAGGATTTTGTTGTGCAGTGCGAACTGGACTGACCTTAACTGATCCTTTAGAGTAGGGGGACTTCAAGCATCAAGAATCTGGCAAGGAGTAGAAATGTCGTCTACACATAGTGGTTCAGTTTACGAAAAAGTTCTTCATAAAAGATCAGACTTACATATATTGAGAAAGCTTTGGCACATCGGAACTGGTTCTCTCGCCCTTTATTTATTTGCTATTTCTGACTGGGAAACTTCAACTTGGGCAACAATTGCGCTCGTTCTTGCAGTCACTGCACTAATAGTTGATTTCTTAAGAATAAGATTCAAAGGTTTAAATTCTAATATTATCAAGGTGATGGGGCCTTTTATGCGAAGGTCAGAGAGAGAGGGAGTAACGGGATTTCCGTTTTATGCCCTAGGTGCATCTCTTTCTTTGTTCTTTTATAGTAAAGACATTGCTGTCCTTTCCATTATGTTTTTAGTTTTTTCTGATCCTTTATCTTCTTTTTTTGGTGTGCTTTACGGAAAAGATAAGATCATGCCTAATAAATCACTTCAGGGTGCAGTAGCTGGTTTCTTTACTTGTTATCTCATTACATTGCTTTATGTTATGAATTCTACAACTCTTGGAACCCACATTTTAATTTTTGCTATCGTTTCTGGATTTATTGGAGCAGCGTCCGAATTGATCTCTGCTTTTAATATCGATGATAACTTAACAATTCCTGTAGTTTCTGGTCTGGGGATGACACTTCTTAATTATTTTGTGAAAGTGTTTTAATGATTTTTATCGATATAGACGCTTTTGATCAGAGCAAACTTGAATACCTTCTCAGAAAGATCCCTGAAGCTTTGGTCAGAGTTGAAAAATCTAACTCTAGGTTAATAAAATATTATAATTTTCCCTACAATCTTCCCTTTTCCATCAATTGTGAGGCCAGTTATTTTAACGGGTCTAAAATTCCATCAGAAAAAAAATGTGAGTTATCAGTCAATCAATCCTTTGTGTATCAAGAAATAAAATTTAATTTTGATAATACTCAGGCCTGTGATGAGCTTAAGAAGTATCTCCCTTACGGTAAACTAAGATCCTCGGAAATTTTTTACGGTCAAACTCATTCAGGAAAGTATAAGGATATTTTCAAATATTCTTTCGATGTGACAAAAAAATGTGAAGCGACTTTCGCCGTTAAGGAATAATTATTCCTTAACGACGAAGTTACAAATTTTTCCCGGAACGAAAATTTCTTTAACAATAGTGCCACTTAAATATTTTTGCATTTTTTCGTCAGACTTAACTAATGCAAAGAACTCATCTTTTGATATCGTTGCTGAAACTTCAAAGGTTCCACGAGTTTTTCCATTAACCTGAACCGCCATAGTGATAAGATCATCCTTTGTTAGATCAGGATCAAATGATGGCCAAGCTTCATATGAAAGAGTTTTTTCATTCCCAAGAAAATTCCATAGTTCTTCTGCCAAATGTGGAGCAAATGGAGAAAGTACGAGGGCAAACTTTTTAGCAGAATCTTTTGTGACTTTATTTGTTTTATAGAGATGGTTTACGTAAATCATCATTTGAGAGATCGCCGTATTAAATCTCATGCTTTCAATATCTTCAGTCACTTTTTTAATAAGTTTATGAAGTTCTTTAGTATTAGTTTCATCTTCTGAATCAGCGTAATTATTCTTATCTAAGAAAAAGCGGCATGTTCTATTTAAGAAATTAAACACTCCCTTGGTTCCAGCTGTCGACCAAGGTTTCGTTTTCTCAAGTGGCCCCATAAACATCTCATAAAGTCTTAGTGTGTCTGCACCCATCTCTTTAACCACATGATCAGGATTAATGACATTCCCTCTAGACTTACTCATCTTTTCGCCATCTTCACCTAAAATCATTCCTTGGTTCACAAGTTTATGAAATGGCTCTTTCGTTGAAACAAGGCCTAAGTCAAAAAGAACTTTGTGCCAAAATCTTGAGTAGAGCAAATGAAGAACAGCGTGTTCAGCCCCTCCAACATAAAGGTCAACTGGCATCCAGTAGTTTTCAATTTTTGAATTCCAAGGCTCCTTCGGATTTTTTGGGTCACAAAAGCGAAGATAATACCAACATGAACCCGCCCATTGAGGCATAGTATTGGTTTCACGTTTTGCTTTTTTTCCAGTTTTTGGATCGGTCACATGAAGCCATTCATCAATTGTAGCGAGGGGGGATTCACCTGTGCCTGATGGTTCGTACTTTTCAACTTGAGGTAAAGTGACAGGAAGTTCATCAGTATCAAGGCATCTCACTGTTCCATCATCAAATTTTAAAATAGGGAAAGGCTCTCCCCAGTAGCGTTGCCTAGAGAATAACCAGTCACGAAGTTTGTAGTTAACTTTTTTTGTTCCAATTTTATTTTCTTCGAGCCATGAGATCATTTTAGAAATGGCATCTACTTTATTTAGGCCATTTAAAAAGTCTGAATTTATGTGTTCACCATCTTCCGTGTAAGCAGCCTCATTGATGTTTCCACCCTTAACAACTTCAAGAATAGGGAGATTGAATTTTTTAGCGAATTCATAGTCTCTTTCATCATGGGCAGGAACAGACATGATAGCACCTGTGCCGTATGTGTTGAGGACATAGTCAGCTATATAAACTGGAATTAATTTTTTTGTAGCTGGATTAATTGCAAAGGCTCCAGTGAATGCACCCGTTTTATCTTTATTAAGTTCTGTTCGCTCAAGATCAGATTTTAGAGCAGCAGCATCTCGGTAAGCCTTGATCATTTCTTTTTGATCAGAAGTTGTAATGAGATCCACTAAGCGATGTTCAGGGGCTAGAACCATGTAAGTTGCACCAAAAAGTGTATCTGGTCTAGAAGTAAAGACTTCAATTGATTCACTAGATTTTTCTACTTTAAAATGAATACTCGCTCCTTCAGATTTTCCAATCCAAACTCGCTGCATTTCTTTCACCGATTCTGGCCAGTCGAGAAGATCAAGATCTTGAAGAAGTCTTTCTGCGTATTCAGTAATCTTAAGCATCCACTGCTTCATAGGTTTTCTGATAACAGGATGTCCCCCGACTTCAGATTTACCATTGATCACTTCTTCATTTGCAAGTACGGTTTTAAGATTCGGGCACCAGTTCACCATCATGTGAGATTCGTAGGCGAGACCTTTATTAAAAAGCTGTACAAATATCCATTGTGTCCATTTGTAGTAATCAACGTTCGATGTCGCTATTTCACGATCCCAGTCATAGGAGAAACCAAGCATCTTAAGTTGTCGCTTGAACGTTTTAATATTTTCCTGAGTTGTGATGTTAGGATGAATTCCAGTTTTTACGGCATGATTTTCAGCTGGGAGTCCAAAAGAATCCCAACCCATAGGATGAAGAACATTAAATCCTTTCATTCTTTTAAAGCGGGCCATGATATCTGTTGCCGTGTAACCCTCTGGGTGTCCTACGTGAAGTCCAGCTCCAGATGGATAGGGAAACATATCGAGGACGTAATATTTTGGTTTTGATTGATCTTCAAGGGTTTTAAATGTTTTATGATCATCCCAATACTTCTGCCATTTGGGTTCAATTTCAGAAAAATTATATTCCATGAGAATTCCTTTATTATTAGCGGAGATGAGATTTTAAATGAAAAGAGACTGAAATTGAAGGTATGCGAGGTGCGTTAGTTTGGATTTAATGGTTTTACAACAAAGGCAGCATTTCCTTTGACTCGAAACCAATCATAATCTCGGAGTTCAATTCCAACTCCGAAAGAATCTCTGACGTAAAATGATCCAATTGAGCCTTCGCATTCTTTAGGATCAGTATCGTAGCATTCTCCTGGCAAATTGTCGTCATAGCCAACGATCAGAACGACATGCCAAAAGTCTTCGTCATTATAATTGACTATGATTGGACTCTTATATTTCCAAAGACTTTCCTTAATTTGATTAATCTCCACTTCGTCAATCACATAAGTTGACCAACGATTTCCGTATTGAAAAAGTTTAATCGTTTCGACTTTAGGAACATTAACCTTTGGAAGATTGTAGAAGTCGGGATGCCTATTCCAAACAGAGTAATTGATTCTTGAATCATCCCAAGCATCAAACGACCAATCCTTAATGTGAACGGCATTTCCATTAAAGCGTAAAACTGGCTCATCAAAAAAGGAATAGGCCTCAGAGCTATAGGGAGCATGAATCACATAGGACTCTGATAAATCAAATTTTCCACCAACTTTTGGATTCTTAATTCCGTTTACTTTATTGGCAATTAATTCCATTGCGCCAGTACTTGCAACAAAGAGACATGTATTGGTTTCACCCTGGTCTGGTGCTTCTTGTACATAGTCTAGGAGCTCATCATAAGATGCAGGAATTTCAGCAAAAGCAAGAGAAGAGAAAAATAAAAAAAATAAGGGCCACTTCATGGCCCTTTTAAACTATTTTGAATGAATTTTGGCCAGCAAAATTTATTAAATGGACTCGCAATTTAGGGGGTAAGTGATTCTATGACCCTTTGGAGACGTAATCGCAAGATAATCGTTGGTTTCTGAAAATGAGTCTACATTTTCAATGTTTATTTGGTGCTTATTTCCATTTAAATAAAGAGTCTTCATGAAACCATGATGTTTTTTTAGTGTTCTAACTGAGGATTGATTGAGAGAAGAAATAGATCTTCTCACTCCCTGATCATCTTCTTGATTAAAAGAAACAGAAGAATCATCTATGGTAAAATTCTTTTCTCCAAATGCAGTTTGGCAGCTTATTTTGGGAGTGCTTGCTTTAACATCAAAGCTGTGAATAGCAAGAATTAAACCCAAAAAGCCTAAGATCGCAGATAAAGAAAGTGTTTTTGTTTTCATATTAAAAACTCCAATTTGTTGCAATCATGATCTTCAAACGTAATGCCAAGAGTAAGCATTGAGTTTTCAATGAGTTATAGCCTGAAAGTGAATGATTTTTAGACCGCTGTAAAAAACTTAGACTGTTTACTTAGGGATTGATGTTAGGACAGATTGAGTCGATTTGATTTCACTTAGGTTGTTAGATAAGACAACTTTTTTTATTCCATAAGGTTTTTTGATAAACATCAAGTAGTAATTTGTAACGAGGGTCTTATTCTCTGTTAGGGGATAGAAAACTTGAATGATTTTTCCTGATTCAGCATATTTAGAATAATTTGAAATCTCTCTAGTTAAGAAGGATGCATTAGACTTAGAAAATATGTCAAAGGTTCTAATCGCATTGATTGATGTAAATGAATTTTTGTTCTCTGTATTTGAGATGTCATCTGAATCAAAAAAAACTCTCATTTCATATTGATGCTTATTTTCCCCCGGGACGGAAATGAGGTAGGAGTTGTTTTTTAATTTTTCTATTTTTTGTTCCCCCATGAGAGTTTTGAGGAAATTAAAGTTTTGGGCTAATTCGTGATCAAAATGACCAATCGGTTTGTTGATGATGAAAACCGACCTAGACATAAATATGCTAAGATCTTTTTTCTTGTAGCTTTTGGTGTGATCAAGTTGTTTGATGATTGGAAACTTTTTAAGAATTTCTTTTTTATCACCTAATGCATAAAAATACTGAATGTTATCCTTGAGAAGTTCTTTTATATTTGGTTCAAAATCAAGGCCCGTCTCAACAATTATTTTTGCTGAGGTGGAGTGTGCCATTCCGAGACAGAGCAAAAGAAATATAAAAAATTTAACTATAAATCTCATCATATAACCCTTCTTAAGTTCCTTCATCGGCAAAAAATGCCTAAGCATGAGCAAATAAGTTTTATCAATTTAATATTTTTTGTCATGATGGAATGAGAAATAATGGAGATAAAAATGATTCAACCAATCTGTAGAATGGGAAATCCGAAACTTCGAAGTGTGAATAAGGATTTAGAAATAGATAGCATAAAGGGAGAGAGTTTTGGTCGGCTACTAGCGGATTTAATAGACTCAATGAAGCACTATGGAGGGATCGGAATTGCTGCTCCCCAAATTGGAGTGAACCTTAGAGTTGCAATCATAGAACTTCCTGAAACTAATAGATATGGTCAAAAGATACAATTACCTTTAACTGTATTTATTAATCCGGTCATTGAATTTTTAACTGATGAACTTCAGGGATTTTGGGAAGGTTGCTTATCGGTTCCAGGTCTTCGTGGCTTTGTGGAAAGACCTTCAAAAATTAAAGTTTCTTTCTATGATGAGAAGGGTAAATTTCATGAACTGATTGCGGAAGGTTTTTTGGCCACAGTGATTCAACATGAACTTGATCATCTCGAAGGTGTTCTTTATGTTGATCGAATTAAGGATCCAGCAAAGTTTGCTTTCCAAGAAGAGTATGATCAGTATGTTTTTAATCAAAAAGAAATTGGTGATTAATGTTAAGTAAAAAAATGGCACTGAAAGAAATTTTGATGTTTTCATTACCTATAATCTTAGGGCATTTGGGTATTATGCTTATAGGGACAGGAGATATGATCGTTGCCGGTAAATATTCCAGAGAATGTTTGGCAGCAATTGGTCTTGCTATTTCATTTGCTAATCCTGTGATGATTTCATTATTAGGATTTCAATTTTCTATATCTCCACTACTTGCTCAAAAAAGAGGAATTGGTGAAAGTATAGATAATTACTTTTGGACTATAGTTTTATATTCATTATTTGTATCGATAGCTTCAACAATACTAACTCTTTTAGTTGTTCAGCTCGTACCTTTGTTTAAGTATGAAGAAAATATGACTAGGCTCATCCAAGAGTATTTAGTCATAACAAGTTTTTCAGCTCCAGGACTTTGTTTGTATCAAGGATTGAAAGAGTATTTTCAATCACAAGAAAAAACAATCGCTGCTAATTTGATTGCTTTGATTGCTGTTGGAGTGAATTTATTTCTGAATTTCAGTTTGGTTTATGGGGATTTTGGATTCCCCGAACTTAAAGAAGCAGGGCTTGCGTGGGCTAGTTACGGCGTAAGAATGTTTATGGCCTTAGCGTTGTTAGCTATTAGTATTAGCAGCTGGAGGTCACAGAAGAAAATAAAGTGGCAATTTATGAGAGAATTGTTTTTATTAGGTGGTCCAATAAGTTTTTCTTTATTTTTAGAAATAATGGCCTTTTGTCTAGTTACCTTATTTGTTGGAAAATTCAATGAGGTTCAAACGGCGGCAAATAATATTGCGCTAAATTTAGGATCACTTGCCTTCATGGTTCCAATGTCTGTTGGAGCTGCTGTTTCGGTGAAGGTTGGTCATGCGTTCGGAGAAAGATCAAAAGATAGGATTCTTGTTTATGGAAAAGTTGGCCTATTAACTTCATTTGTTTTTACAAGCATGATGGGTTTATCATTTTATATTTTTCCTGATTGGTTTCTTAATTTCTATACGAGTGATCAGTTTGTAATGATTTGGGCAGGGAAGCTTCTTTTTTGGGTTGCTTGTTTTCAATTATTTGATGGGGCCCAAGTCACTCTCGCTGGAATTTTAAGAGGCTTAAGTGTGACTCGATCAACTTCTCTTTCAATATTTTTTGGATACTGGATTATAGGAATACCTCTTGGTATTTATCTTGGATTTTATACTAAATTGGAATCTCAGGGGTTTTGGATAGGACTTGCCATGTCTCTTGCTATGGTAGCCTTGATGCTTGGAATAGTACTGAAAAGAAAATTAAAATATTTATTATTAGATGAAGTATGAATCATAAAATTATTGAGTCTCTTTCAAAAAAAGGAATTTACATTGAGGATGAATTTCTTTCAAAAGAATCCTTAATGAATATGAATAGTTACTTTGACAATCAACTGAATCATTTTTCAGAGGCACGAGTTGGTTTGGGGAAAGCTAAAATAAGGGATGATAAAATACGTGGTGATTTTTCACTTTGGATTGACTCAATTCATCCTCCAAATGAATTTGAATCCATAATTTCATTTCTTAATTCTTTAAAGCTTGAGGTTAATCAATCACTTTTTTTGGGTATTAAAGAATATGAATGTCATTTAGCTTATTATCCTCCAGGGAAATTTTATAAAAAGCATCTTGATCAATTTTCAAATGACTCATCTCGAACCTTAACTTTCATTTTTTATGTTCATGAAACATGGGCCAACAATGATGGGGGAGAACTTGTGATATATGATAAGAATGGAAATGTGGTTGAGAAAATTATTCCTACCCCCGGGAAAATGGTTCTCTTTTTGTCCTCAGATTTTCCTCATGAAGTTTTGCCGGGCAACCGTGAACGAAGGAGTTTTACGGGTTGGATGCATAATAAGATTATAAACTAGGAGATCTTAGATGAATTGTGAATTATGTCAAAGAGTGGATTCTCTTGGAAAATCTCAATATCCATTTATCATTTTTGAATTTAAAAACTCTTATCTGTGTTTAGGTGAACATCAGTATTATGAAGGATATTGTGTTTTAGTTACTAAAAATCATTTTAAAGAAATGAGTGATATTCCATCTCCGGCAAGAGAAGAAATATTTCAGGAATTAATGCTTTCATCTAAAGCTATTCAAAGCGTATTGAGTCCTAAAAAAATGAATCTTTGTTCTTTAGGTAATGTTGTAGAACATCTTCATTGGCATTTGTTTCCAAGAAAAGCTGAAGACCCCGACTTTAAAAATCCTCCTTGGCTTCAGATGCATAAATTTAGTGAGAAAAAAACGAATCTGGATCAGTCTGAGAGCTTGATATTAAAAATAAAAAATGAATTGTTAAGAATGAGTTAAATTGTAAAATATCATTGCCATTTTTCTTTTAATTTGAGTTCATTAAATTAAATGAAAAACAAGGATGTTTCATGAAATTAATAGCTCTTTTTTTGGGTCTCATCTCTTTTTCTGCTTTTTCGAATATAACTGTGACAACTTTTAATATTCGAAATTTTGATCGAGATCTCGACCAAGCAACGGACTTAGAAGAATTATTAAAAATTTTAAAAGATTCGTCGGCCGATGTTTTTGCATTTGAAGAAATCGTCAATGCTTCCAAGTTGCAAGATTTCACCAAAGAAAATTTTCCGAACCACTCTCTGCGAGTATCAAGTTGTGGTGGAGCTGGACGTCAAAAATTAGCACTTCTTTATAATAATAAAAAATTTGATTTTATTGAAGAGATTGAAGATTTAACTTTTTCTTCAGGCAGATCCACATCTTGTGGCAAGCTAAGGCCAGTCTTTTTTATAAAATTGAAGCATAGATCGACTCTGGAGGACTATGTTTTTGGAGTAGTACACTTGAAAGCGGGTGGATCTTTAGAAGCAAAAAAACAAAGATGGGCCCAGTATTTAAAGCTAAACCAAAGGGCGATAAATTTTAATCAAAAAAATCTTATTCTTCTTGGTGATTTTAACACCACCGGATATCTATCTCGAGATGATGATTTTGTTGAATTTGAATCATTTTTAAATAAATCTCAAATGACCACTCTTTCAGACCAAATAAATTGTTCAAGTTATTGGGACGGAGGATTAAATTCTGGAATGTTTTTTGCCTCTCTACTTGATCATGTCGTTGTTTCCGAAAATTTACGACCTCAAGTAGAGCAAGTTGAGGTTGGTGCTCATTGCTTCTCTAGGAAATGTCAAAATTCGACTGGATTAGAGCTTGGCCAAAGCTTTAAAAATGTATCAGATCATTGTCCTATTAGAGTATCAATTAAAAATTAGTTTATTTTTTTTCGCACTTCCTTAAGTTGTTCCTTTTTTGTTACTCTAATTTGGCGAATTGTAAAAAAGGAATTTTATGAGCTTTCTTTCTAGTCGAGTTGAAAAACTTCAAGAGTCTGAAACACTTGCTATGGCAAGACTTGGAAATGAGTTGAAGGAAAAGGGAATTGATGTCATCAATATGAGCTTGGGGGAGCCTGATTTTTTTACTCCTGACTTTATTAAAGTCGCTGCGAAAGAAGCAATTGATAAAAATTTTTCATTTTATACTCCCGTCCCTGGATACAAAGATTTACAAGAAGCAATTTCAGTTAAATTTAAGCGAGATAATAATCTAGCATTTAAACCCTCTCAGGTTGTCGTCTCTACCGGAGCAAAGCAGTCAATTATTAACGTTGTTATGGCGACAGTAAATCCTGGAGATGAAGTGATTTTACCTGCTCCTTATTGGGTGAGTTATTCAGAAATGATTCAATTAAATGAGGGAAAAGTTATTAGTCTTGAAACTGACTATAAGTCAGATTTTAAAATTACACCCGAGCAACTTGAGAGATCGATCACTCCTAAAACAAAGATGTTCTTATTTTCCAATCCATGTAATCCGACTGGGACAATGTATTCTGAAAAAGAATTAAGGGCGTTAGGAGAAGTATTTAAACGTCATCCACATGTTCTCATTGTCTCTGATGAAATCTATGAAGTGATTAGTTTTGATGAAAAATTATTCTCAATTGGATCTATTCCTGAACTTTCAAGTAGAACCGTAACAGTGAATGGTTTATCCAAGGGATTTGCCATGACTGGTTGGAGATTAGGCTATATCGGAGCTCCTGAAGAAATTGCAAAGGCCTGTGTTAAAATTCAAGGTCAATTCACTTCTGGTGCCAACTCAATCACGCAGAGAGCAGCGATAGCAGCTTTAAAAGCTGATCCAGAAATATTGAAATCAATGAAAGATGCTTTTTTAAAGAGAAGAAACTTATTGATCTCTTTGATGAAAGAAATTCCTCATATTCATCTTCATCACCCTGGGGGAGCATTTTATCTTTTTCCAGAGGTTTCTTATTATTTTGGAAAAAGCTATAAAGATCAAAAAATTAAAGATTCAAAAGATCTATGCATGTATTTACTCAATGAAGGCCACGTCGCCTTAACTCCTGGCGGAGCTTTTGGAGCTCCAAACTACATACGTCTCTCATATGCCACTAGTGAAGATAAAATAAAAGAGGCCGTTTCAAGAATTAAAAATTCTCTTTCTAAATTGGGTTGATGTTAAACATCAATCCCAATTTTTTTATAAAGAAATCTTGTCACCCATAAAGGTCCAATTAATAAGAAAGCAAGATCTTGCAAGAAAGATGGTTTTTTTCCTTCAATTTTGTGTCCATAAAATTGAAATGCCCAAGAGATAATAAAAACAACAACACAAAAAGGGAGAAGGATTTTTAGTTCTTCTAGTTTGATACAAATGATCACCATGATTAGTGTTTGAACAAACATTCCTAAGGCCATTTTTAAATTAAGTGTCAGATAAAAAGTTAAACATGAAATAATAAATAGTGTTGCCCAATTTAAATAAGGAATAATGCTAAAAATTTGTGGTGTCGGAATTGCCCAAAAAAATCCAATCACTGTTAGCATAATAAGTGGAACACAAATTTTGTGAATAAATTGATTCGTTGGATTTTGGTGGCTAATTCCGTATTCATCCATCCATTCTTTAAATGTTCTCATATTTCACCTCTTATAATTTTTGAATCAAGAATTGATTGAATTTCATTTCGATGATTTTTTGCCTTATCTTTGCATTTAGGAAAGTTGCCGTTTCCTAAAACTTCTTTATTGGCCTCAACACAGCCTCTTAGATAAGACATCTGAGCTTGCTCAAGAGCTGTCGTGATCGTTACTAAATTATCCTCATCAACTTTTTTTGAGGGAGTAAAATTAGCACAAGATGAAGTCAAAATGAGTAGTAAGACAATTTTTTTCATTCAACTAGATTTTCCCTAATTAAATAAATTCGGTCTATAATTATCTTTCTTATGAAGAGGAATAAAAATGATTAGTTTAATAAGTTTATTAGTTTTTTCATTATCAGTATTTTCAGCTCAAGAAGTGTCAAAAATAGATTGTAAAGCGACTTATGATGATCTCGATATTCCCCATCAAAATTTTACTTCAGAAGAGGATTTTTACTTTTGTTTTGGTTTTCATCATGGAGCTGATAGGGCATGGCAGATGGATTATTTCAGGAGAGTTACAGAGGGAAAAAATGCAGAGATTTACGGATATGCTCATTTAAAAAATGATCTCATGATGAAGCTTCTTGATTTACCTTCAGAAGCCCAGAAAATATGGAAAACATTTTCTGAAAACGATAAGAAAAAACTTCAAAATTACGCGAATGGGGTTAATGAAGGATTTAAAATTGGTAAAAACAGTTTTGAATTTAAGGATTTAAATTATTCACCAGAAAATTGGTTACCTGAGCATTCTTTACAGGTACTTCTGCTTCAATCTTTTGATCAGACCAGAAGAACTTTTTTTAGAGATTATCAAGAAGAACAATTTAAAGAGAATTGGGGAAATAAGACAGCCGATTTATTTAATCATAATGATATCCCTTGGGATGATTCAATTATCAAAGATGGTGAATACGTGAAGATTCAAACTTCTCGGAATCAACCCTTGGATGATTCAAAAAACATCGTGAAATTATGGGAAAATTTCCCTGCAATTTTTGGAGAGGAAAGTGGTTCAAATAATTGGGTGATTTCAAAAAACAACTCTAAATCAGGAAATGCTTTTTTGGCGAATGATCCACACTTAGATTTAAAAACTCCAATGTTTTGGTACTGGATTCATTTAAAATCAAATGATCATCAAGTTTTGGGGGCTTCTCTGCCTGGAGTTCCTATTGTGGCCTCGGGAACAAATGGTAAAGTTTCTTGGGGTCTTACTAATTCTTATATAAAAACGGCAGAAGCTCTTTTCTTAGATAAAAAAGAAAGTGATGAGATTACATCATTTTGGCCTTTAGTATGGGTTCGGCTTGGTGGTATTAAACTTCCCTTTTTTTTCAAGCGTTTTGAAAAGTTAAATAATCAGTTTCGAATTCTCCCATTAGAGTTAAATTCAGATAAAAAGATCATTTTAAAATGGTCAGGATTTAATCTCTCTTCAGAGGATATCGTTCCGATGTTCCAATATTATAAATCTTTAAATGTCTCAGAATTAGACAATCACCTAAAGAGAGTAGGAGTTCCTTCGTGGAATTTTGTCTTCGCTGATGTGAATGGAGACATTGGTTATAGAGTAATTGGTAAGGCCTATAAAATTTCTGGTGAAAAGACTTGGGGCATGAAAACCCAATCAAGTGCTGAAATGGTTAAAGATAGTTTTTTATCAGAGAATGAAATGCCCCATCTTCTAAACCCTCAAAGAGGTCATATTTATACTGCCAACAATAGACACTGGCCTAAGGATGCTATCCACTCTGGAGGGAGAGGGTATAGTCATTCATTTAGGGGATTTCGAATTAATGAAAAAATAAATGTCGAGCAAGATTTTAATTCAATTAAAGATCTTCAATGTGACGAACAGGCCGTGGATGCTCGGTTTTTAGTTCCTGCTATCTTATCAAAGATAGATGTTAAAGAATTCAAGACCTGGAATTTTGATGCGGATATTTTTTCAGTGGCCCCTGCTCTTTATAGAAGATTTTTAGATTTAAGTTTTTCAGAATTAAAAGTGGATGAGTATTCTTTTTATAGACTATTAAACTCCAGTCTATCTCAAGAAGTTTTGAGTCAATTAAAAAACATTTTAGATAAGGCGAGAGAAGAAGTTTCAGGGAGAACTTGGGAGCATATCCATAGACTCAATTTTCCTCATCTTTCACAAAATTCTTCATGGGCCTTTTCTCCTGAGATTCATGGAGTAGGAGACACTCATTCAGTAAATCCGGGAACGTCTAAATGGAGTGAATCAGAACTCATTTATGAACAAACTGCTGGGGCATCATTGAGATTAATTATTGAGATGAAATCTCCAAAACCAAAAATTTTTGTTTCAATGCCGGGAAAAAATAGAAACTATGATCAAAAGGATCATCGGGATCCATGGAATAGTTGGAGAAATTGCAAGTATCACGAAATTAAGTACTAAATTATCTATATGAAATCACTGCGAAACAGAGAAAGAAACTCAAGTTTTAAAGGGATTTGCCGATAAAAAGAATATCTACTCGACAGAGTTGAATCACTTTTTTGGAGGTACGTATGGGTGATAAAAATAGTAAGAATCATGGACAAAAAAAGAAATTAACAAAAAAAGAAATGAAGGCACAAAACCACGCCAAGTTAATGGCATCAAAAAATACGAACAATGTTGTAGACATTAATGCGTTTAAACAAGACCAACAGAAAAAAGCTTCTTAATAGCAAAAGGGCCTCTTCTGAGGCCCTTTTTTTTTATTTAATATAACCAACCTAAATTATCTGCAATCTTTCGACATCTTTTTTTATTTTCACCGAAAAAATATCCTAGTTTAGAAGTCGTAGCTTCTACACATGCTTGATAATATTCTTCAGGGTCGATGGAAGATCTTTTTACGGTAACAGGTTTTCCAGTTGAATCAACTCCAAGCATTCCTTTAGCAACTGTTTCTGGCGTCCAATAAGTGTGGGGAGTGATGACGTAGTAACAATCATGGTATCCATAACGAGTTCTGTGAGGAAAAACTTGTCCGAGGAACATCATTTCAATTAAATCAGTTTCATTCGCATGAATTTCTTTACAGGATTCAGAGTTAACAAAGTATTCTGTCCATTTATTTATGCTTAGAGGCTCATCAATCCAACCAGGAAATCCAGCATCCATGACCCAAATTTTACCATTTTCATTAATGACTGGAGAAACATGGTACCACCATGTTTTTTCACTTAAACGGCTCTTCTTTTTTGTATAAAATAAGAAAATTTTGGCCGTATCTAGGTTATATCTTCTTTTGAAGTCATGGCCCCACATCATGGCGCGATTTGAACAAATAGAACCTTTTGTTTTAACAAATTGAGTATCCATATTTTCATATAAAACTTCTTTGGAATAATTTTTTGAGGCCACATCAGTCAGTGTCCATTCAAAATTTTCAAGTTTTATTTCCCCGGCCTCTAGCCCGGAAGAAATCAAAATCAAACCCATTAAAGCAATTAGCTTTGTCATCACGTACCCCCGTTTTAAGACAGGGTGAGTTAGTAGTGTAAAAAATTCATATCGTCATCAAATATCTATTAAATTCATCATAAAAACCAATGAAATTAGTTGAGTAGGATTTAGGCAATAATGGCCTTTTAAAAAACAAAGTGAAGATTTTTGAAATCTAGCTAAGATTAAAAATAACTAATCTCAAGTAGGGGACACTATCAAAACTAGTGTGATTTAAAATGCTTAACACCGATTTTATTCATCCTTTCTTAAATGCCACTATCCACATTTTAAATGTTCAGGCCAATCTTCCTGCTGAGCCAGGGAAGGCTTATTTAAAAAAACAAAATGACCGGTTGGTCGGAGATGTTTCGGGGATCATTGGTGTTGTTAGTGATAAATTTAATGGTTCAGTCGTCATTAGCTTCCCTGAAACTACGTTTTTAAAAGTTATGTCCAACATGTTGGGTGAGTCTTTTACAGAACTTTCTCCTGAAATTGTCGATGGTGCAGGAGAAATTCTTAATATGATTTTTGGTCAGGCCAAAATCGTTTTAAATGAAAAGGGATACGGAATTAAAACAGCCATTCCTTCCGTTGTGACAGGAAAACAACTTAATGTTTCAACGATGACTAAGGGACCTGTTGTCGTCGTTCCGTTTCAAAGCGGAGCAGGAGATTTTTTCGTAGAAATATGCCTTAATCACTAAAGCTATTTTTTTAGCAGAGAATTAAGCAGTCCATACATATTGTTGTGACACTGAGAGAGTTTGATGATGACTGGCCGAACCATATCATCAAAATGCCTCTCAAACGCTGTCCTATCAGCTTTTCCTATCGCAAAAGCTTCTGCTGTTTCATGGGCCCAAATCCAAGGTCTGTCATGTTTTGAATAAAACCAACGCGTATCATGGCCACTAGGTTTAATACTTTTGTCATATCCCCACTGCTCAAAAGGAATCTGTTTTTTCGGATCAATCACAGAAGGATCATCCCTAACTATATAGTGTCCAAAGTCATAAATATCATCACTTGTAGTCCCTTGAATATTTGTGTTTGGATCAATGCCATATCTCCAAAACATAAGTTCAAGTTCTGATCTTTTACTCGCACTCAGCCAGCCATTATAGGTTGGTCTTGAGTGAGCTTGACGAAGATAAATTCCTGCTCGTGATCTAGAGCCATCAGCGTGAACGACATCAAATCCAGCATCAATCACACCATAGGATCCAACGGTTCTATTCTTAACTCCAGCATCAATTAAAACTCCACGAATCATGTTCTCATAGTTATATTCCCTTACGGCTTCACCAAGAGTTGCTAATCCATTTCCGTGATCAACTTGACCTGGATTTAGCGATCCTGTTCCTTTAGCATCAATGAGTCCAATCGGCTTTCCATCAGGATCTTTGATTTCAAATACAATCGCTCTTCCATATTCAGGAGGCCTGTGGGCAACTCTTGTTTCTCCCGTTATATGAATAGGAGTATTCACGACTTTTTGATGTGCCTGAGGTTTTGAAATGTAGGCCACTTGATCAAGAATCCATTTATCAATTTGCTCATTGGTAAATTTCTCTAATGAGGGGAAGTCTTGTCTTAAAAGGTCATAGTCCAAAATCGCAATTCTAGCTTTTTCTAAGCGGTACATTTCCTCTGGAACTGATAACTGATGAACTTGTTCTATCGTTCTTTTAGGAACAGAAGTTGTTCTATCTTGTCCAAGAAGGTTAAACGAAATAAGTAAAAAAAAGAAAGGCAGTATTTGCATACTGCCTATATCGGATAATTT
>JACCDO010090447.1_pt1 | contig 47115 bp, 45 predicted proteins | sample 7446101 | NCBI WGS metagenome assembly JACCDO01 (sample SAMN15323440, study PRJNA562643) | freshwater metagenome | isolation source: river surface water | place: USA:Blue River Watershed | collected 2017-08-16 | reverse complement strand
TAAATTCATCATTAACTGTATTTAAAGGTAAAAGTAATTCACATGCATATTTATGGACAGATTTTACAGATAAATTAATAGAATGGTTTTCAAATAAAAATAATATGGCTTGCTTTTTATTAATGGGTAGTTATGCAAAGAGCAAAACAAAATATATTAATAATAATAAAATATTCTGTACAGTTCATCCATCTCCATTAAGTGCACATAATGGATTTTTTGGTAGTAATGTTTTTAAATTAATTAATGATTACATGAAAGAACAAAATATTAATATAATTAAATGGTAGATAATTATAAATATATATATTTATATATATGGATACATTCCATTTGAAATATTTAAAATATAAGAATAAATATAATGAATTAAAGAATAATTTAATAGGTGGTGCAAATTGTCCAAGAATTGGTTTCTCCCAACATAGAGGTGAATGTTGGCATGATTCATTATCTACTTGTTTATTATATAGCGATGGATTAAGTGAACATATTCAATCAATATTTGATAATCCATCAATTAGAATAGATGATATAATCTACAGAGATCCTTCTACTTTTAAAGAATATTTATTACCAATAAATATTGAACCAGAAAACCGCGCGGCTTATTTGGAATTTGCAAAAAAATATATATTATCTTTACGTGGAAGATATTTAAATGATAAATTACCAAAATTAATATCACCTATAGTAAGTTCAACTAATGATGTACCTAAACCTCCACCTCCAATATTAATTCCGCGCAGAGCAAGAAGAGATAGTTTAAGTTATAGTTTACAATGTGTCAGTAATATATTTGATATTATTAATATCAATGCTTCATATCAAGAAGTATATGATGACTATATTCATATAGGAACAAGTGTTCATAATTATATAGTTTTAGAAACTATTAACTATTTTTTAACTTCATATAATACAAATAAATTTATAGATTCATTATTTATTGATATTAATAATATGTATAAATTAAACAATAATATAGAAATGATTCAACAATTTAATATGTTAAAAAATAATATACAGAAGGCACATAGTATTTATTTAAATTTTGACAATATTGATGGTAAAGTTGGTCATGCAGTTTCATTAATTACATGTAATAATTTACATTATTTCTATGATGATAATCACTTACATTATTTCTATGATGATAATCACGTTGATGAAAAAGAATCATTAATGGTGGAATTTAATTGGAAACAAGAATTAATTTATAGAATAGATAATTTAATATATTTATATACATACTATACTATTCCACAACTACAAGCTTTAATTAAAACAAAATTATCAACGAATAATTTAAATATTTTAAAAAATGTACTATCAGATTTTTTATTCGATAGACCTAATATATTAAATAAAATATACGATAGACCACAACAATTTGGAACAATAGGTCACGAGTATTTAAAAGATTATAATCTTAGGTCTATGTTACTTTTAAGATTAGAAAATTTGCCTCAACCTATTCCAATTTTTAAAGATTTTCATGTGTTACATGATTATAAAATAACACTAAGTCGTTTTAATAATAAAAGAGCTAATGATGTTTTAAAATCCTATATAAAAATAATACATACTAATGATTTATTTAGGTTATTTGCAATTAGTTTAGATTATAATAATTCAATAAATGCACAAATTATATTTGACCATATTATAAATTATTATCCATGTGGTATTAACACACTTGATTCCAAAAAACAAAATTTATTATATTATATTTGGGAATATACTATGAAAGATAAACATATTATTCTAAAAAAAGAATATATTCGTAAATTAATTAAAGCTAATATTGATTTTACAAATAAAAATACAGATGGTGAAACTATTTTTCAATATACAAACTCCATATTAGATGAAGAAAAAAGAGCAAATGACTATGTTATAGATACAATAGATTATTTAGAAAAAACATTAGTAAAACATTTAATAAAAATATCATCATTACCTACATTTTATGAATATTTAAAAAAAGTTATTTTAAAATACCGTAATAATAAAACAAATATAGCACAAATGTATATTAGACAATATATGGCATATAATCGTAATTTCATAAAATCTTTAGACTATTATTCAATACCAGGATAAGTTATTTTGAATGTAACCATGATGTTGATTCAATTAAGTCTGCTAAGAAATTCACTATCATCGAGATTAACAGTATGCTCTTGCAAAATATAGTCAAGTGTTTCTTGTGTTGGATTTTGGATATACATTTCTGCACTATCTATATCCGTAATGCCATGTGAATTCAGAGTTTCCAAGTAAGTTATTTTTTCATGTGTATCTATATCAACAATAAACTTACTTTTTACAATATAAAATGCAAATTTTTGTCCAACAGTTGGAACAAGACTATTGAATAATTCAAATTCTTGCTGGTTGAATACAAAATCTTCTTTATAAACTACACTACCAAATGCATCCATTTGAATTCGAATTGATTCAAAAACGTCTTCCGTTGGATTTAATTTAACAAACTCAGCAATATCTATTTGATTTACTCCGAGTGAATAAAGACGAGACATTGTTTCTAGAAATCCAGGAATTTGATTTATATCAAGAAATTGTTTAAGAACAAATTCAAATGCAAATTGTTTCCCAATAATGTAACTCAGTGCTTTATAACACCCTAAATCATCTTCACTGTATATAACATCTACAGCAGATGCAGTGTCAGAATCAATCCCATGCATTAATAGAGTAAGATAATAATCATAATCTTCTTGACCTTGATTAAAAATAGTATAATATATATCTTCTTCTTTGCCTCCATATTCTAAGCATCTCATCATTCGATTATCTAGTTGTTCAAATGTCATTCCAGAACTTATAATTCCTTCAATATCAATACAAACAATCTCATGGAATTCTTCAAATGCTTTTTTGTATTTATGAATGAATTTGAAGAAGAAAATAAAGTCAGTCTCATTAAATGCATAAGTTTGAAAGCCTGCAGAAAGCAAATTATATACATCAGTAAATGAGTATATTGTCCAAGCTTCATAATTTTTAATATACAATTCATTCTCGTCATCTGGTAATGGTCCGAATGGGTCAGTTTCATGTACATAATTATTATACCACTTACTTGTAAATCTATCAGTTTTTGCAACCTGGTGAATACGGAGCATTCTCAAGAATAACTTTTGTTTGTCCTTAATAAGAAAATCCGGAGAATTAAATTCACTCCATAAAAATCTTTCAACAGGAAAACGCGAAACTCTTGTATATAGATTAACGAATGTGGTGATTCGTTCAATAACTAAATTATAAAAACGCTTACAAGTAAAAATAAAGTTCAATAATTTGTCTGGTTCAAGTTGGGAAGCTATTGATAATAATACTTCATTTGGCATATGTTCAAAAAACATAAAATCATCATTATATTTTGATGCAAATAGTGCAAACATGTATAACACTTTTTTCATAAAACATGTTAGTTGTTTATATATTCAATTTTTCTAAAATAAAAAGTATATCTCTGTCAAGTTTAATGGATTTACCTACTTCCTGACATTATATCACCTTTGATGTTCAAACAAGCTAATAATATGATTTTATTAATATTAATAGAATATTAATATTCTATTAATATATATATGGATACATTCCATTTAAAATATTTAAAATACAAGAATAAATACAAAACTTTAAAGAATAAAATAGTTGGTGGTGCAAATTGTCCAAAACGTGGTTATACTAACCACAGAGGTGAATGTTGGCACGATGCATTATCTACTTGTTTATTATATAGTGATGTATTAAGTGAACATATTCAATCAATATTTGATAATCCATCAATATCTATAGATACAATAATTAAAAGACATCCATCCTCATTCAAACCACAATTATTACCAATTAATATTGAACCAGAAAATAACGATGAGTTTTTAGATATAAGTAAAGAATATATTACCTCTTTAAGAAAAAGATATTTAAATGATAAATTACCAACAGTAACACCTCTATCTCAAACACAAGTGACACCTGGTCTAACATGGACTAATATTGTAAAAACACTTCCAGGATTAGTTAGACAAAATAGTACAGATTATAGTTTAGATTGTGTTAGTAATATATTTGAAATTAGTAATATTAATAATATATATCCACATGAATATATAGAAGATAATCACGGAGGAACTTTAAATACTGAATATATAACAATTGCAACTGTTAATTATTTTTTAACTTCATATAATACAAATAAATTTATAAATGCATCAAATGTTACACTTGATCAGGTAATAATTGGAAATTCTTCTAATATACTTAAAAATTTAAATGAATTAAAATTAAAAATACAGAATGCACATGGCATTTTACTAGGCCTTGTTGATTATATTAATGAAGATGGTCATGGTGTATCATTAATTAAATGTAATGATATATATTATTTCTATGATGATAATGGCGTATACGATGATGGTAGAAAAAACCTTAGTAGGATATTTAATTGGAAAGATGAATTAATTAGTCGAGTTGATACTATGATATTTATGTTTACAAAATTTTTAGTTTCCCAACTTAATAATTATATTAAAACATGCTGTTCTACAGACAAGTATATACATATTTTATCAGATTTTTTTACAGGTAAAAGTAATATAATAAATGAACTAAATAAAAGACCACAGCAACTTGGTTCAATTGGTAAATCTTATTTAAGTAGATTCACTATTGAAAATATGATATTTCTAACATTAGAAGATATACCTTCTAATATTACGATTGGAAATCAATTACAATTATTATACGAGGATCATGATATTGTATCAAGATATACTAACAAAAAAAATATTGAATTTATTAGATACTTAATTTCTACAAGTAATATTGATTATATATTTAATTTATTAAGATATAGTTTAATTAATAATAATTTAATAGTTGCAGAACAAATAATTAATGATATTATAAATAATTTTCCAAAAGGTGTTAATACAATTAATTCAATTAAACAAACTATGTTATTTATAGCTATAACTGTTGTTCCATCTCATGATGATAATATTAAAACATCAAATCTTAAAAAAACTATTATTCGTAAATTAATTAGAAATAATATAGATATAACAATTAAAAACAAAGATGGTAATAACGTGTTTAGTCACTTTTATTTAAACGAAATGTTAAGAGAAAATGAAGATGTTATTGACCTAGTAAATTATATGGAAAAATATATAATAAATAAATTAATAAAAACAGTATCATTAACTAGATTTTATCAATATTTAAAACATGATATTTTAAAACATCGTGTTAATAAAAGAGAATTAACAGATAAGTATATAGCCCAATATAAAGAGTATCATCGTAATTTATCACTTGCTTAACTATAAAAATTGAAAATAATAGAATATAAAATTATAATTAATTTCGTAATGATAAATACAATTAATGATAATTATAATGAGGATGATACTAACTCAATTAACAATGGTTGTTCAATTTGTTTGGGCAATTTGAATAATTCGACTACAAAAAAAATATCTTGTAATCATATATTTCATGAAACATGTATAAATGAATGGTTAAATAATAATTCTTCATGTCCATTATGTAGAATTTTTATTAAAACTAATACAATAAAATATACAAATATAACTATATCTAATGGATTAAATACATCAAGAAATTCATCAGGGAATACAGAACAAACTAATACTTGTATTAATAAATTTAAGATTTTTGTTCTATTTACGTTATTAATATTAAGTATATTATTTAATTTTTGTTCTAGTATGTATAATATAGTTATATTTTATAAAACTAATTATCATATTAATTCCTATATTAAAACATTAAATGATACAGAATTAGGAAAGCATAGTCATAATACATATAATGCAGATGTATTAATAGCTTTTGATATATTTTACATTATTATGTTAGTTTTTATTAATATTAATATATTTAATAAATGTAAAAATAATTGTTGTGGATATGCAGGAGGATTTATATTTCTTGGTATTATAGTTGTAACTAATGTATTAATCCGTGATAGTTTTAAAGAAAATTCAAATGAATACCTCGATGATGATAAATTAAATTTTGACGATTCGTATAATACAAATCTTATGACATCATATATTATATTTTTAACATCTTATAGTATTATGATACCAATAGCTTTATTTTCATATTTTTATATACTCAATAAATAAATTTTTTTATGAATCTGGCATTTTCAAATGCATTCGATTGCATAATCTATTTGTGCATCTTGCAGGTAGTCCATTTGTTTTGGTAAACCACGGTCGCTCATATCCGCATAATTGATACGGTAATTTATTACCAGTATTAGTATAAAATAGGCGACTGTGATACTTGCCACACATACACGTTTTAAAGTCTTTATCGCATACATTATAATAAAGCACACAAGGTGCTAACTCTACAACATTTGGAAAGAAAAATAAATCTCCATTATCATATTCTGATAAATTTGGAGACAATACTTTTACAACTACACATGTTTTATTTCTTTTTGTTTTTACATAATCATCTTCTGCTTTACGTTTTTGTAAACTATCCAATGGCATATAATCAGGTAAAGTCCGCGCCAGTGGAGGAAATTGAACCATACTCAGTGGATTATACACAGGTAGTTGAACATGATTTAATGGATTAAAAGTAGCCACTGGCGGCACTGACACCATTGGCCCCAGTGGGGGCAATCCAGAATTAGCAGGGTTCAACATTGGTGGTGTTTTAGGAGCTGGAATTTTTGGCCCTAAGCGTGCTAACAATTTTTCTGATATCTCTGGTTGCGGTTCTGTAGTAGAGAAATCCGGAAAATCATAAGCTTGTTCAGTAGAAGTAATTGGATGGTCTTTATAATCACTACCTAACTCTGGAAGAGTAGAATATTCATCTATCCGTGGTAATTGATTTGAAACATCTAAAGAAGTTTGAACAAGAAAAGGTGACTTAGCTGCAGCTAAAGGTGATTCGTTTTCATCATCTTCGCTTTGCGAATCATCGCTCTCACTATCGCTCTCACTATCTGAATCATCACTCTCTGAATCATCACTCTCTGAATCATCACTCTCTGAATCATCACTCTCTGAATCATCACTCTCTGAATCATCACTCTCGCTCTCGCTTTGTGAATCATTATAAGCAGCATAATCTGTATCATATTCTGGATTTTGTTTTAAGGCAATTACTGTTTTCGCAATTTCAATTGTTTCTGTTAATTCCTTTTGTTCACTGTAAAAAGCAGCTAATTGTTCTTTGATTTCATCTATTTTTTTTTTATTTACCTTCAATTTCTCAATAGTTTGATTTACAAAATCTTCAACCTCTCCAACTGTTGTGCAAGATGCAGCTATGTGCCTCTTTGTTTTTTCTTTTTTAATATCTTCTTCCGAAAAGTTTAAGAATGTAAGTAATCTAATGTTAGATAGCTCTCCGTCAGACATCAAACCAAGTAATCTTTTTTTATCAGAAATAACTAGTTCAGTAGCCATTTTTGAACAATATTAAAATATAATTAGTAATATATATATATTTCAATTTTTTATTAATACATATATTAATAACTAATTCAAATCATGAATACGTTAATACGTTAAAGTATTTTGTTATTAAAATAATAATTTATTGTAAAAAATTTGCGCTTTCATATGCAGTTTTCATTGAATTAATAACTTGTTCTATTTTATCTTCATCGCATCCCATACCTTTCATTACAAATCTCATTGAATTACATTCATTATCTATATAATCTTGAAATGATTTCATTCTTTTTTTACTTTCTGATTCATATTGAACCATATCATTATGTGTAGGATAAATACGTAGAGTCTTATATTTAGTCTCATAAAAAATTTTTTTATCTAAAAATGGATGAATATTATTAGTCCTTGTATTACATACATCACATACTTCACAATCATCACATATATCTAATTCATTTTTGCATATACAACGTTTTATGCACTTAAAACATACATATTTATCGCAATTATCACATGATGTTTTCCATTCTTCTTTTTGGCATAAATCACAAAAGTCTGATGTTTTACTCATATTACATGCATTGCTCTTATTATATTCTTGATAGGACATTATACTTAATCTTTAATAATTTAGAGTAAATTAATCAATATTTTTTATATAAAACTTTGGAAAAATTGAAAAGTTTTTACTTAATAACATTATATAATTTGAGTTGAAATATGACATCCACTATTGTGATGGAGCCTAATAATCGCAAACGAACACTTCTTAAATTTTTACTGGGAAGTCCAAATGAACAACCTGCATTATTCAAACAGATTATTAATAATGAATTAGATAAACGCAAAGCATTCTTTGAAAAAGACGCAAATCCAGAATTTAAAGAATACAATGAACAATTAAATGATATGATTTATCAAAGTAAACTTAAAGAAGTTGAACGACAGACAAAAGTATTAAAAGAACAAATGATAGCACATGCTAATAAACAAAAATATCCATCTGTTATTTCAATCATTGAACGTAAACTCTTTATTGTAGAACTACAAATTGATATAGGTGTTTATAATTTACTTAAAAATAATAATGTTAAATTTTATTTTGAAGTATAATTAGCATAAATAATTTTTTTTATCTGTATGATTATATTTATTACAAATAATATTAATCAAAGTACAAGGTCCGCAAAAAACTAAATTTAATGGGAATTTAATTGGACAGCAATATATTGTGCAACCGATACTATAATTGTTAGTTGTATCATTTGTTTCTAAACATTCACACCATTCATTGCAATTAACTGGAACTCGATTATTAACTGGTTCTTCCATTTTTATTATATTAATATAATAAACAATTAATTATTAAATCAATTTTTAATAAATTCAATCTATAAATTACTTTTAACTTTTGTTTTCTTAAATTTCAGATTATAACATGTATTATTTCCCAAATTACAAATATCTTTATCATTACAATATAAATAGTCATCATATCCTTCTTTTATTAATGCATCATCATAAATAATAATATGGCATAAATTACATCTACTATTTTTTTCAAACTCATTAAGACATTCTTGCGAACATAAATGTCTAGGATAGGAATACTTTGAGTATCCACCATAAGGTCTATCTTTATGAACATATGAAACATAATATGATTCTTTATTTAATTTATTGTGACATAAACAACATTCTTTGGGTAAGTATTCTCTGCTCATTTATTAAATTAATATAATATTAATATTATTAATAATCAATTTTTAACAATACCAAGTATAATATTTAAGTTTCAAAAAAATATAATTAATGATTTTTAATATATATTATAATATATATGCAAAAGAAAAAAAATACACGTAAATATAAAGGAGTTGGTGATTATCCTCCTGGTTCTCCTTATACTCCAGTACCTTTATGGCAAAATCCTTATAATCCTCGACCATCTGCACCAGCACCATCTGCACCATCTGCACCAACTGTACCAATCACACCAATCACACCAATCACACCAACTGCACCTCAATATCAACCCCAACAACAAAAACCAAATATAACACTTCATTATAATATTCCTCCTTATCAATATCAATATCAACAACAAAGACCAGTTTCATATTATGATTATGATAATGATGAATTATTATCATCTATATTTAAAAAACTTAGCACAAAATCAAAAACTTCAAGAAGAACTTCAAGAAGAACTTCTAAAAGAAATTCCAAAAAACTTACTAGAAAAACTTCAAAAAGAACATCAAAAAAGAATTCAAAAAATAAGATTACCAAACGTAAATAAAAGCCAGAAAAATTGATTGGAAGATAGGATAATAAAAATTGATAATAAATATTTATAACTAACTAAGTTATAAATATAAATGGGTCTTGATTGGTTAGTCAATAGTAAACCGAAAATTAATGGTAATAATGAAGCCAATTTCTATAAAATTAAGAATAAAATTAAAAAACTTGATTATGAAGACAATGTTGATAATGAAAATGAAATAGATGAATTAAAACAAAGTCTAAAAGAAATTAGTATTTCACCAGAAGATACTATTAATAGCTTAACAAACCAAGGTTTAGAAGAAGATTTAAATGAATTTTTATTAGGTGGTTCGTTTTTAACGAGTGACCATGATTTTCGTGGTAAATTAGTTTCAAATTCTGATTTAATTAGTGAAAATTTAGCAGATGAAGCTTATATTAATCATGACGCAAATGAATCAATTAAATATGCTGATAAATTAGAAAAAGAATTATCAGAATATAAATATGATGAATTAGATGAAGAAGAAAAAGAAGATTATGATGATATTGTTCTCGCAATTAAATGGCTTCGTTTTTGGGGAAAACATGGTCATGGATTCACAGCATGGTATTAAACATTAACTCTTTTATTTAATATAAATTAAAACGTTCTATTAAGTCGATATATTTATAAATAGTGTCAAATTGAATTTTAAAATTATAATAAATATAATCTTCAAATGATGGAAGATGAATATAAAAATAATTACCAAATCTTTCAATAATTACTTTATTATATTTACCATTTAAGAAAGATGTATTAGAAAATTTAATATTATAATCTGATACTTCTAAAGTATATTCTCCATCATAATTAATAACTTTTTTATCAAATGAAATGCAAATAATATTTTTATTATTATTTTTATTAATTTTTTGGATAATCATATAAACATCAACATATTTATTAAAAGTATAAGTTTCATAATTAACTTCAAAATATATATTATCATTTTTCATTAATGTTTTCAAATTCTCAAAGCCAGAATAAGAATCAGTTTCTTTTATAAAACTATTAAATAATATATTTTGTTTATTATATTCATAAACATCTGTATCATTTTCATTTTCTTCTAATATATAATCAAAATTAATCTTAACGATTGAATTATCATTTACTAGTGGTTTATAATAATTATTAAGTATAATACTATTTTCATCAAAATTAATATAAAAATATTCATTTACAATATTAATATCAGGATTAAGTTCAAATCCTTTAGTAATATATATTAAACTTAAAAATAACAAGATTAACTTCATTATAATAATTTTATTATATTGAAATTAATATTAAATCAATTTTTATTTTGGATATTATTATATAATGTCTCCATTTATTATTATTGGTATAATATTAGGAATAATTACAATAATAGCTATAATTTTTAGCATATTATTATTTGCTGCTAGTTCATGTAGTATGAGTGATGTTAAAAATAGTGACTCTCCATTTAAATACTTTTTATATTGTTCAATATCATCATTAGTTTGGACATAAATTATATTAAATTATTTAATTAATAATAAGGCTATAGCTACAGGTGATATTAATAAGGTTATAAATCCAATAGCTAAAAATACGATATTTCTATTGTCTTTTAAGGGAATATAAATATTTTCATTAACATCTGCTGGGTCTGAATTTATTTTAGCAGGATCTATTAAATAGTATTCTCTATTAGTTTCATTAGTTGCTAAACTTATACCATTGAGAACAATGGAAGATGCACTAATTAATAAAAATATAATATTAAATAAAATTAATAATATTTTAAGAACTTTTTGTTCTGTATTTCTAAATGTAATACATAAAACTAATAATACAATAGTTCCTATTAAAGATACTAAAAATAAAATAAAACCTTTGTTACTATCTGTATTTTTATTATATATATTATGATTATTTTTGTGAACAATCTCAGATTTAACAATATTTATTTCTTTTGCTAAATATGGAACATCGTATTTATCCTGTTCTGGATAATAATGAGTATAAACCACCTTTAGATTTGACATTATAATAATACTTATATATTAAATATTTATTTTATATTCAGGTGGGATTATAAAATAGTTAATTTTATTACTAAGTTCATTTATTTTTTTATTTATAGAACTTATCATGCAAATATTAGTTATTGATGTTAATATAAATACTCCACAAGTAAGAAGACTTATACTTGTATATTGATGATAATTATATTCCATCATATCTAAAAAATCTGTTTCATTATAACTCATATAATATAATATAATATTCTTTAGAAATTATAAATTAATTTTTATTAATACAATTCATCTGGAAATTCTATTCTGAAAATCAAATCCGTGAGCATTCTCTCAAGGTCTATACACTTCTTTGTATGACTATAAATTTTAAAAAGTTCTTTTAACTTATTAACATGGTCACTTCCAGAATATGAACGAATCACAAAGTCTGTATGATGATTAATAAGGTAAATGTAGTATACAATTAGAACTATGAATTTAGGATGAATTATATGGTTTATAATTGTTACAAGATTATTTGCTTCTTCAAATAAAGGATTATCGTGATGCAAAAGAGACAAAGATGTTGTATTTTCAAGTTCTCTAATGCGAAAGCGTACATCTTCAGAGAAAAATCCATACCAATCAAATACAATTAAATCAGATAACTTTATGTCAAATGTAAATAACCAAACTGTATTATTTGCATATGTAATAGTTATCTCACATGCTTGAATAAATGAGAATCCAAATGTGGATATAAAATATGGAATTTGTTTCTTTACAAATGCTACAAAATCTAATCCTAGAAAATCTGTTTTATTCTTAATACAACAAGAGTAAATGGTAAACTTAATGTTGTGTTCAAGATTCTCTGGGATAGTTGGTAGTAAAAGTTGTTGGTAAATAACTTCAATCTTTTCTGTAGTTGAAGTATATGTGCTTTCTACATCATGGTTCATGCCTCCTCCTAAATAGCATGCGCGTTTGGAAGGGTTAGAAAAATCAGTAGCATCATAAGCCATGATATAAACAATAAATTATTAATTATCTTATTTTATTATATATTCAATTTTTATTTAGAAGTTATACATAACCAAACACTTAAATCCAATTTATATAGAATATCATTATAATAATTATAAAATGAACCTTTCTAGTTTAAAAATATTTATATAAAAAAATTATGCCCTATATATAGCAATGTATAGCACCTTACAAAACTCAAATCGTGCGTCATAGGGTTTGTCAGGATATGAACGATGCATAAGAGTGCGATGGGTTCCCTTCTCATAACCTGATTGTTCTTCTTCATACTCATCATAATCTGAAATTAGCTCACCGCAAACACTATCAATCATTTTTATTAATTCTGTATTTGTCGGAAGCAAATAGCTGCGTTCTTTTAAGTTTTCACGAAATGAAGTATAATAATCAAGAGCAAATTGCCTTTTATTCATGAGAGCTTTAATTGCTTGAATATAACGAGCCCTAGTGGATGGAAGGGCAATATGGCCATTCTGCGGTCCAGTCATAAATTCAAGAAACTGTTGTAAATTCAACAAAGTTTGTTCATTCAAAATGGGTGAATTTAAAAAGTGGCATGACTTCGAAGCCATTATATACAAAAATTTTTATACCATATTGATTATAAAAAAATTTCAATTTTTATAAACAAATGATTTTATATATATTAATATAATGATAAATATACTAATTACTGGATATTATAAAAAACAAAATACAGGAGATGATTTATTTGAACATATTGCTAAAAAATTATTTATTTCAAAAAATAAATATAAATATATAATTAAATCAATTGATGAAGTTAAGAGCGATATAAATAATATTTCAACTAGTTTTGATAAAATAGTATTATTTGGCGGGGAGACTTTAAATAATTATTTCTTAGAACCATTAGCTAAAATTAAAGAATTAAATCAAAATATAAAATTATATGCATTAGGTGTAGGACTTGGTTCTGATATAGAATATATTAAACAATATTTAGTAATGTTTCAATATATTATTGTTAGACATAAATCTGATTATGATTTAATTAAAAATAGATTTGATAATTTAATTCCCTGTGAATATGTTCAAGACATTGTATTTATGTATGATGTTAATGGATATAAAACAAAAATATCACATAATAAAGCTTCGCGTAGTATTGGACTATTTTTATCACAACCAAAGTTAAAACATACAACAAATTTAAGTAATTACATAAATATAATAATTCACTATATTAAAAATAATTATAGAATAAAATTATTTAGTATGTGTTATAGTGATAGTTCAACAGAAAGTGATTTAGTTGCAAACAGATTATTAATTGATGAATTACCAAAACAATATAGACCATTTGTTAAAATAGTTAATAATAAATCTTTGGAGAAAAGTATAAAAACAATAGAATTTGCCATATGCGAAAGATTTCATGCACATATTTTATGTATTATAAATAATATACCATTTGTTTCTTTTGGAAATACATTAAAAGTTAAAAAATTATTAGAAGATTTAGATTTAATTGATTTACTTAAAACAGAAGATAGTTATACTCCAAATAATGAATTTGTGAATAAAAAAAAATTATTAAATATATACAAAAATACTTGTAAAGAAGTAATAAATTTTTATAGTAAATTATCAAATTCTATAAATAGTGATTTAGATGATTTAATTATATATCCAAAAAATAAAATAAAATATTATTTTAGTAATGATAAAATCAATGACATATTAAACACTATTAAAATAACTAATTCAAATAATATACTTATGAATATATTTGGAACAACTAGTTTAGATTATAAATGGGGATTAGAAGAAAAAATTAATAACAAAAGTATTACAATAAATGATATTAAATGGTTAATAGAACAAAGTATTTATAAACATTATTATTTACATAATAATAGACCAGATATTAATAGAAATAATGAAATTAATAATAATGGTTTTAATATTGATTATATAGACCAATATGATAGAACAGGTTGTCATCGTTCAGGATGGAGATATGTAGTTGATAATATAAATAATCACTTAGCAACATCTAATAAAAATGCTATTAAATTAGATTTATATGTAGATAGAACATTTCATTGGTGTAAAGATGAAATGATTAATAATAAAGACCAGGAGTCAATTATACCATATAAAACAAACTGGATTGGTTTTATTCATCATACAATGTATAAAGATGAAAGTAATTATAATTGTATTGAATTATTAAAAAATAAATATTTTATAGAAAGTCTAGATAAATGTAATGGATTAATATTTTTATCAAAATATTTAAAAAATAATTTTGAAAAACTTGCATCTATTAATAATATTAAATTACCTAAATTATATGTTTTATATCATCCGACAGAAACAACAGATACTTTATGGCATTATAAATTATGGAAAGGAGATATTATACAAATAGGTTCCTGGATGAGAGATATGAATGCGATTAATGAATTAAAATATAATAAAAAACACATATTAATAGGTAAACAAAATAAATATATATGTAATACAAATGTTACAAATAATAAAATAAATACAGTTAATACAATTAATTATGTAAATAATAAAGATTATGATGATTTATTATCAAAATATGTTGTATTTTTAAAATTATTTGATGCAAGTGCAGTTAATACATTAATAGAATGCATTATGAGAAATACACCTATTATAATTAATAAACTACCCGCAGTTGTAGAATATTTAGGAGAAAATTACACATTATATTATAATAATATAGATAAAGTTCCATTATTATTAAAGAAAAGTTTATTTAATAATAAAATTAAAAAGGCTCATAAATATTTAAAAAATATGAATAAAGAGTTTTTAAAAATAAATAATCTCATAAATTTTCTTAATAATTTATAAATCAACTATTAAAATATTTTACATAACGTAATCTAGTGCAAATTTCTTTAACACCATTTTTGATTGAATCATTTTGAATAATATCAAATTTATTAAAACCAACAATGGAATACATCAAATCATATAATTTTTCATTACCAAAAATTTTCCTGTAATTTCCATTTTTAATACTCATTTCGTAATGAAATTCAACCAACATAGGCTTAAGTGCATCAGTATTGATATCTTTTGTATACCACAAATGCATTATAAACCACAAAATATATAATGTTGTAAATTGTATATAATTGTCTTCATAATTGATATTATTCAAAACAAGCATTTCTTTTAAAACAGGAAATAATCCCCAAAAATAATTAGTTATATAAAATTTACTATCTTGAAAAATTGGTGCAACAATACTCTTAATTTTATCAGGTAAAGTTCCTAGACTCCATAATAAATATAAATCCATAACATTTATATTTTTATTTGGGAATAGAGAGATATTAAGTTGTGTAAAAAATTCAAGAATATATTTTTTATCTTCTTCAGAAATTTTATCTTTAATATCATTATAGTAAAAATTAATTTCTGGATCAATATTAAATTTTTTAATAAACTCGAGTCGTTTCTTTGGAGGGGCAACTATTGGAGTTGGTGGGGTAAAAAATTGAGATTGATTAAAATTTGTATAACAAACAAATAATCCACTTACATCGTAATAACCAGCATTAGCTGCCATTAATTTACAATAAATAAATATATATATTATTAATTATATATTTCAATTTTTCCCATAACGCTATAAGCGTTTTCAATTTTTATAAATATATGAAGCTTAACTTATTATATTTATAACTAATTCAAAGCACGAAAACATTCATATAGCTTATCATCTTAATTAGACTATTATAATATATAATATTTAATATATTATATATTATATATGCGTATTAATTCAATTTGTTATGAAAAATTCTCTAATAATAATTTAAATATAAATAAAATATTAGAAAAATTTTTAGAACAGCCTAATGATATACAATCATGTAAAAATAGATACTATGATTTTTATGTTTTAAAACGTCGTACTGGAACTCAAGAAATGATACAAGTAGCTGAATTAAAATTCTTTGATGAAAATAAAAATTATATTGAAATTAAAGGCATGAATATAATAAATCCAGGTGGAAATAATCCATGGGGTGAATCACCTGATAAATTAATTGATGATAACATTTACAGTAAATGGTTAGATTTTACGGGTCCTAACAGCAGAGAAAATAATGCTGGTTTTATTAGAATTGATTTAGGAGATGATTATATGAATAAACCAGAACCTGTTTATTATACATGGGTAACAGCTAATGATTATCCAGAACGTGATCCAGTTTCATGGGAAATTAAAAGTATAACAAATGAAAATGATTTATGTATGAAATATGATAAACAAACAGATTATATTGTTACAGAAAATAGATTTACTGAAATCACAAATGGTAATTATTTTAAATTAAATAATATGAAAATAAATAAACCAATTGTTACAACCACTGCCGGTCTTGTTCCACCATTATTACAAACCGCACAACCAGATTATTCACGTGGTCCAAATATAGAACCACCCCCACCACCACCAGTTACTCGTGCTAGATTTTATTTTGAAGAACCAACAGCACAATCAACTAATTATCAACCTAGTGAACGACCAGTTACTCGATCAGTTGCTCAACCTATTGAGCAACCTGTTGCTCAACCTGTTGCTCAACCAGTTGATGATATAAGAATAATTAATAATGACACTGTATTACCAACTGATTGGGATAATATAGGAGATTTATATAAAAATGTAAGTCGTATAGATTTTAGAGATATAAATGTATTAAATGATAATAATGCAACTTTAAATAAAGTGAAAACGATATTAATAAATTTGAATAGATTATATTCAAATATGAATATAGATGTATTAGTATTAAATGGTATGAATATGAATATAGGATTTTTATATGAATTATTTAATCTTAATACTTTTGATAATATTAAAATAAATTTATTAGATATAGCAAATAATCCTGATTTAATCATAAATAAATCAACTGCAGTGTCATTAAAACAAATAATAACTAATTCTAGTATTTTTATAAACTTATCTAAATTAAGTATAGTAAATAGTTATAAAGATAATAATTCTTTATTTCTTTTTCTTTATGAATTATATCAATATTCATTAAAATTAAATGAAAATGACCAACTTAAATATCTTCAAGTTTTATGTAATGCTGATATAGGAATGGTACGAATAAGTATGCAAAGATATGAATATACAGAAATTGACCCTAATTTTACACCAAATCAATTAGCACCACCTGGTCTAGTTCCTCCACCTGGTCTAGTTCCACCACCAGGTCAAGAATCAACAAATGAATCACCTCCACTAACTGTTATAAATAAATCAACACCATTACCTATTGATTCTGAAGTAGGTGATTTTTATAGAAATGTTAATAATTTAAATTTTAGAGACGCTCCAAATGATGATGAAACAAAAATGAAAATAAAAATTATACTAGAAACATTAAATAGATTATACCCTGATAGAAGATTACAAAGTGTTTCATTTAATAATATGAATATTAATATTAGATTTTTATATGATATATTTATTGAACAATATAATAATACTTATTTAGGTAATCTTAGAATAACAAATTTAGATTTATCTAATAATCCACAATTAATAGTAGATGATACAAGTATTTCTATATTAACTGGTATTATAACAAGAAATACTATATTTTCAAATTTAGTTAATTTAAATTTAACAAATTCCTATACAGATATGAATGTTTTTAAGAAATTAGCAAATAACTTTAATATGTATGCAAATAGTCTTCCAGATGTGAGTGATTATTCATTAAAAGATCTTACTATAGATTATAATATAGAACGTCAACCTGCATCATTTGTTATTGCGGTACTACCTCCTTTTTTAAGACAAACTGCTGATATAATTACTGAAATAAATGAAAATACAGCAATTCCTTCTAATTGGGATAGTGTTGGTGATTTATATAAAAATGTTAAAACTATAAATTATAATAATAATGTAAATACAGAAAACATAATTAATATTCTAAGTGGTTTAGATGGATTATATCCTAATATGGAATTAGATATTATATTATCTAATACAAATCTAACAGCTGATAAATTTAGAAGTATATTTAATCAACCATTAAATAATATTAAAGTTAAGATGTTAAAATTAGATAATAATAATTCATTAATTACAAATATTGATGATATAAATATGATAATAAATGCTTTAAAAAATATAAAACAAAGAACAGAATTAACAGTTAGTTTAGTTAATGTTCTATTTACTACAAACCCTTATACTAATATATTTCTTTATCTTTGCTATATGAATAATTTATCTATTAATGTAGTCTATGAAGAAGATATACTTGTAGAACAAACACTTTCAAAAGTATTAGTAACAAAAGACACATCAAAAGAATTAAGTTCATTAGATTTTTATGTAACAGATATAAATGATATTATTAAATTTATTAAAGTATATAGTAATTTATCTGAAAACTCAACTAATAAATTGTCTATAAATTTTACTATTGATTCTTCTACAAAGGTAGTACCAGTTAGTATAAAACAATCACCTACTGTTAATAAGAGTTCTTTAATTTTAACAGGTAGTATAAATACAGCCACATTTTTAAAAATAGTTAAATATTTTGAAGGTAATTTTGATTTAGGATTAAAAAATAATACAATAAGTTATAGTAAAAATAAAAACAATATAACAAAATTAAATAGTATTTTAAAAACTAAATATAATAATATTCAAAGTTTAGATTTAAGCAATAATTCATTAGTTTATGATGATATAAAACGTATTTTCAATGGGTTTAATAGTTTTCCAGCATCAGGAGGTATTAAATTTGGTAACAATTTTGAATCATTAAATATAAGTAATAATAACAATTTAATATTAGATTTAAATATACCAACAAGATTAGCTAATATATTTGCAACAAAATCTTATAAAATTACTATAAATATAAGTAATTCATTTGATACTAAAATTAAAATAAGTGATTTGAAAAAGAAATTACCAGATAACAGATTTAATTTAATAACAGCGGAATCATTTGCAAATACATCATCATTGATATTAGGTAATTACATGTATTTAGTATATGTCTTATTATTTTTATTAATTATATATATTTTATTTAATTGTAATAATTTTTAAAGAGTATATAAAATTATTTTAGTAGTATTTACTAAAATAATTTTAATATATTTAACAGTTTATATTCTCAAAGCAAATGGAACTATAATTAATAAACACTTAATACTCTAGCAGATGGGTCAATAAATTTTTCTCCAGTTTTAATACTCCATTTTGGTTGCCAATAATGTGGTAAAACATTTACTCTATCAACTCCAAAATATTCAATAAACTTATATAAATAATATTGAGCTTCTTTGGTAGGAGGAATAAATGAATCAAGAATCTCTGTTGGAATCTCATATTTTTTATTCTCAAATTTCTTATCAATATGTTCTTGAATCATTTGGAACCATGAACGTTCTTTACTACTAACTCCATCTGAAAATGCTTCCTTCTTACGCCACAATACTTCATCAGGTAATAAATTAAGCATAATACTTGTATTATCAAATGCTTTTCTAAATAAATATTTCTCCATCTTATGTGTAACAGGCATTCTTAATGTTGGATCAATACTCCAATAAGCTTCAATAAACTCTGGATCTAATAATGGAATACGCGCTTCTAATCCCCAACGTGATACACATCTATCTGCGCGACGACCATCAAACATATGAATCTTGTCAACATATTCCTTAGATGCTTTATCTAATTCTTCACCATTTGGCGCATAATAATTAAATAGATATGATGAACATACTTCATCTGGACCTTCTCCTACTAATACTACTTTGCAATCAGTATGTTGAGAAATATACTTACTAACTAAATATTGACCAACAGATGCACGAATAGTAGTAATATCATATGTTTCTGTTGTTCTAATAACATCTTTAATTGCATCTAAACCTTCTTCTTCTGTAAAATAGACTTCAGTATGATTACTACCAATATGTTCAGCAACTTTTTTAGCATAAACCATGTCAGTAGATCCTTTAATACCACAACAAAAAGTTCTAATATGACTATTAGTACCTCCTAATATTCTAGCACTAATAGCAGCAACTAAACTACTATCAACACCTCCAGATAATAAGAATGCAATTGGTCTATCTGCATGTAAACGACGTTTAATACTATTAATAACTGCATTTCTAACTTTTGGAAGAATTTCATCTAAATTATTAATGAAAATATTATTATTATATAAATCCAATTTCATATCAAAATTATAATAACTATAATAATTAAGACTTTTATCTACCATTCTAATTGTTCCTGGTGGAAATTCAATAACTTTACCATTAAATGAACTCATGCCTTTAATCTCTGAACAATACATATCTATATCATAATTATTATTATCTACTGTATAAAGGGGTCTAATACCTATCATATCACGTCCAGCATAATAACGTGTTAGTTGCTTCATATTATCAAACTCAAACATTATGAATGCATATTCTCCTTTAACTTCATTCTTAATCATGTGAAACCATTCACTATTATCTTTTGCTAATAAATATAATTTAGGAATAACCATACAGTCACTTGTGCCTATATTAAGATTGTATTTTTTATCTAATTGTTGGAAATTATAAATTTCGCCATTACAAATAAAAACAATAGTCCTATCTACATCATTAAAAATATATGGTTGATTACTTTTAAAACTTGTATCCATAATAGCTAAACGATGAAAACCAACATACACTTGATTAAATGTTTCAAAATGAGAATTGTCGGGACCACGATGTTTAATCTGCCAAAAATCTGCTAAATATTTAGCAATATCATTAGAACTACCTGATTTTTCAATTAAAGCCCAGATGCCACACATAATATAATTATATTATTAATAATATAATTATATGATTAAATCATTTTCTATTAAAATAAATGAAAACCTTCGGTTGTACTCAATGCAGGAGATTTTAATCTTATAAAATCATGACAATAATTTTCTCTATAATAATGTATATTTTTAATTCGACACCCATTTATTTTCATAATATTAACTATTTCAATTAATTTATTAACAATATCGTTTACATCAAATGAAATAGTTCGTGTATTTTTAGGTCTATCAATATAACCAAAAAAATAATAAACAATATTAGTTTGAGTAAATGCACCTACACTTGTAATTACGTGTTCAAAAATATCTGTTCCTTTTGTCAATTGAATTTTAATAGTATAAATATTACGTGGATTTTGTTCTTGTGCCAATTGCATAAAATGAATTGACCCTCCTGCATTTGTAATATCTTGAACAAAGTTAATACCAATCATTGATACTAAATCATATAAATATTGATATATTGCATCTCTATACTCTTCAAAATTAATCAAAAACATACAATCTTTTAATCTAGACTGTTGTTTGTATTTTTCTTTTTCCATGTAATCATTTATAAATACTGAGACAATTTCAAACCCTTGCATATCCAATTTATTCAATTCAAATAATTCAGGTAAAGTTAATTGTTCGCATACATTCTTCTGTAATTCAAGTGGTAAAGATCCGAAGTTAAATTTTACACCAGCACTGCTAGTCATAATATAAACAAATTTTTATATTTACAATAATAAATTTATTTTTTCAATTTTTTAAACTATGGTTAAAATAATCATTTTATATCATACCCTTCAGTTAAATATATTATTGATGATTTAAGATTAATATAATTATGTGGGTAAACTTCTTTATAGTATCTAATTTGTTGTATTTTCCTTCCATCAAATTTAATTAGATTTATTATATCAATTAATGTTGTAATAACTGATTCATTATCAAGTGGTATTGTTTGTAAACCACCACTTGTATGATTAAAATTATAAGTATAATATAACACATCTGATGTTCTAAAATTACCAACACTTGTTATTTTATATTCAAGTTCTTGTTCTTCTTTCATAATAAGTATTTTAATAGTATATATATTTCTTGGAGTTTCTTCTGCTGCCAAATCAAAATAATTAATAGAACCACCTACTTGATTAACATCATAAACAATTCTTTTTCCTATTTCTGTAACAAGTTCATATAAATATTCATATACAAAAGCCGAATATTCCTCAAAATCTACTAAGAACATACAATCTTTCAAATTTGATTGATTTTTATATTTTTTTTGATGAATATATATTTGAATAAATTGTAATAATGAATCACTGAATGGTAATTCCATTTCATATAATTTAAACAATTCTTCAATAGTGAATTGTTTAAATATAGAACTATATAATTCAATTGGTAAGTTAAATATGGTGCTTATTTGGCAATCCATTATCATATATAATTAAATTTAGTGTATTTATATTTTTTTCAATTTTTATTATATTATGAAGTTAAACTAGCACATGTTGTTTTGCCAAGAATAAATTTCAATATATCAAAATCTTTACCATATTCTCTATATTTATCAAAGAAATACATAGCAAAACCAACAATGATTGTAACTACTGCCCCATAGAATATAAATGATCTTGCTTTAGTTATTATATCTAATTTATTTTGATAAGCATTCTTAGTAGTTTCATCTGTTTCTTTAGAAATTAAATCATTATAATATGTAACATATGAATCTAACATATATGATGTAAATAATAATAATGCAGATATACCTGTAAATAATATATTTTGTTTTGTAAATAATAAATACATTGACCATAATAAGAATGTAGTTTTAATGTATGATAATGGATTAGATGAAGTATCTGATGAGAAACTTATTGTAAAGTAAATTATAGCAATTAAAACTAAATGTTTTACATACATATTATTAGTCATATGATATTGAGTTTTGCAACCAAGAGTATTACCAACAAAGTTACCAGAAACAGCTAATGCTATTAAAAGTAAACCTTTTATAAAACTAGGGTTATATTCAAACATATATATATATATATATATAATTTATTTTATAAAAATGATATAAAAATAAACCCTTATACTATTATTAATATAATGACACTAAATCAAACTCTAGCTGAATTTCGTTTTAATCTTGATACGCTTGATATGATGACAAGTATGGGTCGTTCAGTCGAACAATCATCAAGCACCTTATCTGACCTTGGATTTAATCAACAATTAGTTCAATTTATGCAATCAAACCGTGGTCTTCTTAATATGGTATTACTTCGTCTTCAACTTTATAGTGAACAAAATTTTTCTGAACAAAAAGTTCGTAGTGGTTTATCAGTACTTAATAATCAATCAGTAAATTTATTACTTGATTATCTATACGCAGCATCATCAAAAGTTGTTAGTACCTCAAAACCAAAGAAATCAACCCCTTCAAGCACCCCAGGTGCATCAACACCAGCACCACCAGTTGAAGAACCAGAGGAAGAACCAGAAGAAGAACCAGAGGACGAACCAGAGGAAGAACCAGAAGAGGAAAATCATTTTGAAGCATTCTTTACAGCACATGTAACTCATACAGATGATGTATCCGATAGTGTTAAATTCAAAGAAATGTATGCCAAGTTCAGCGAATGGTGGGGTAATAATAATCACGATGACGAAGTTCCAGCCAAAGAAGAACTTAAATCATTTCTTTCAACAAAACTGGACCAAAAAATTGGCACAACTGTAACACATGTCCGTCTCGAATAAATTAACCTATGGTTAAAATAATAAATATTATAATATATATTAATAATATATATTATGATTAATTTAATTAATAAAATTAAAACAGTTGAAGATTATGATACTATTATAATATTTACATGTAATCCAGAAATAAAAGATATAGAAAAATTATTAGGAATTAAATTTCCCGGCGCTTCGCGCATCAAAAATGATTTTAAAGGTACTAAAGGAGAAAAATATAATTTTTATTATGATGATACTAATATTATTTTGATGGGAATAAACAGCCTTAGGCATAATAATAGTTGTAAAAATATTTATGCACATGAAGTGTGTGGTATGATTGGTAAACAGATATTTAACACAGATAAAAAATATTTAATAATATTTAATTATGATTTATCAATTGAAAATCAAATATCTGGTTTAATGTTAGGATTATATAGATTTACGAAATATAATAAAGAATCAATAAAAAAACCAACAATTGAAATTTATGTTGATAAACTAAAAGATGAATATAAAAATGAAATAATTATTAATAATAATCAAAATGAAATAAGAGATTTAATTAATGAACCTATAAATATTCTTAATAGTCATACTTATGTTAAATATATTAAAAAATCATTATCTAAATATAAAAATATTAAAGTTAAAGTTTTAGATCAAAAAAAATTAAAAAAATTAGGTATGAATTTAATTTTAGCTGTTAACAATGCTTCTAAAAATCCACCTTATTTAGTAATAATAGAATACAATTATAATTCAAAGAATAATAATGATACTATTTGTTTAGTAGGTAAAGGAGTTATGTTTGATACAGGTGGTTTAAATTTAAAAATAAAAGAAATGAAAGATATGAAAATAGATATGGCCGGGAGCGCAACTGTATATGGTGTAATTAAAACACTTGCTGATTTAAAAGTAAAGAAACATATAATTGGAATATTACCAATTGTTCAAAATTCAATTGGAAGTTATGCAACACATCCAGGTGATATAGTTACATCATATTCTGGAAAAACAGTTGAAATTATAGATACAGATGCAGAAGGCAGACTTATATTAGCAGATGCTATATCTTATTGTAAAAAATATAATCCATATTTGATAATAGATATAGCTACATTAACTGGCCATGCTTCATATGTATTTGGTAATTTAGCAACTGCTATTATGGGAAATGATAAAAAAATAATTACAGATTTAATTAAAATTGGAGATGAAGAGCATGAAAAATTATGGGAATTACCTATTTATGAAGAATATATTGATTTGACTAAATCAACAATTGCTGATTTAAATAATTTAGCTAAATCAACAGCAGGTTCATCAACAGCAGGTGCATTTTTATTAAATTTTCTACCAAATGATAATGTAAAATGGGTTCATTTTGATATAGCAGGAACAGCATATTTATCAACAGAAAATAAAAATAAATACGAAGGTGCTACTGGAGAATCATTACGAACCCTTGTAAAATATTTAATAAATTAATTTGTGTTTAATTCTCTTAAACGTGTACTGATGAACCATTTATTTAACAAATTTCCAGGAATACGTACATAATCCAAATCATATGTTTCATTTGGTTCATATTCAACAACTTCTTTCATAAATCTTAACATTTCTAAAATTTCATCTAGATTATTTAAACCAGCCAAAATAAAATCGTCATTGTAATTGTTTATTATGCATTGGACATAATAAATCGTGTTTACTCTTTCTCTGGTTCCTCTTGAAGTGTACCTTTCATCATGTATTGTCAGAATACCATAAGTACTTCTGGTTGCAGAATGTATCTCAATAATTACATCAACAGGGCACTGTATTCTGTTAACTTCACGTAAATAACAGTCTTCAGGAAAAGAGTTTGAGTGTCTTTCCAATCGAGACCTTAGTTCTTTAGCAAAGACAATCGCTTCATTTGTTTCATTATCGTATTCTCTAGTTGAGAAACTCATACACAATTTTTTTATTGCTTATAAGCATTAAAAAAATCAATTTTTTATTCTATATGACGTTATAATTTGAGTATTTGAATAACTTTATCTCTAACACCAAAAATGCTTAATACATAATAAGGACCAAGAGGCACTTTATTTGCAATACTTCCTGTGCTAATAGCTGTTTTCTTTTGGTCATTATTCATACTTGCCCATGTTGCATCATTGGCTTTAATTTTTCTTAATGACTTTACAGATAGTGCATAACAATCACTAGGACCTGCACCAGCCATGCTTAATAAATTTATAATACAATCAATTGTTGTACATTTTGGTACACCCATCTTAATTGCTTCACCTGCTAAATCATATTTTGGAATAACTGGAAAAGGCATGGTTGCTGCTAATGTAATATCTGATTTTGGATTTTTTGTTAATGAAAATCCAGGTCCTGATATTATTAATGCAAAATGACTACCATATGAAGCTATATGAACAACCTCTTTTTGACCTGGATTTATTAAACCTTGAATACATTCTACATTACCATTATCTTTCAAACTATATAGTTCTATTTTTTTAGTAGTATTGTTTACTTGAAGAAAACATAAAGTTATATTATATTTTTTAGCTAAAGCTGTCATAGCAGCTGCCATTTTTGAATCTGTTAAATCAAATTCTGTATTATTTAATTCAGGACCTAAACCAAATGGTTTTTTTAAATCATCAAATATTTTTAAATTAGTTATACCTTTTGTAAAATTTAAATAATCTCTAACACTTATCCATGCACATTGATTTGTCATATTTCCATCTGCAGTCCCATTATTAGGAATTGTGACAAATGTGTTCCCTCCTATTTGAACTATTGAATTTTTTAAACCTAAATATTTTGTTTTATATTTAATAAATTTTTGTTTATATTTTAATTCAAGTGACATTATATATTATGATAAAATTAAGTTTAAAATGTGTAATATTTTAAATATACATCATATGATGCGAAGTATCTTCATCTTTTTTATTAGCAATTTTAAAACTCTCAATTGCTTTTGAAAAATCATCTTTTGTTAATTTTTTATCAATATTTGATAAAACTGTTACAGTTTTCATACTTCTTACACAATAATTTTCTTTTGCTAATTGAAATAATTTTCTCATATCTCCGCCATAATATTTAAATAATTTATTATCAATATCTTTACTAGTAATAGCATCTTTTTCAATACTCCATTCTTCTTCTACAATAAAACTGGATAATATCTCAAATAATTCATCATTAGTATAATTATTAATTTCTAATTTAACTGTGAAACGTCTTTCTAATCCTTTATTGTATGCTAAAAAACTATTTTCAATGTCTTCCTTATATCCAGCTACTATTAATAACCATGGCTTATCTGTTCGCGACATATTTAAATTAATAGTATCAATACATTCTTTCGCAAATGAATCACGACCTTCATTATTTCCTAAACTATATACTTCATCTATAAATAATACACCACCTAAAGCAGAATCAATAACTTTTTGTGTTTTATCAGCAGTTTGACCTAAATATTTTGCTACTAAATCAGAACGAGATGCAGTTATAAAATTATCATTCTCTAAAAATCCTAATTCTAAATAAATCTTACCCATAATTTGTGCAACTGTTGTTTTACCAACACCTGGAGGCCCCATAATCATTATATGATTCATTTCTTTGCATTGCATATTATTTGACTCATGTAAAAAATAACAAATTGAACGGAATATTTTTTCTTTTACATTTTTCATACCAATTACTTTTTGTAATTCTTCTAATGGTTTAATAATATTATACAATTTATTAAATTTTTGATTATTTATAAAATCAAATTTATTAGGATGTAATTTTAAATTAATAATATCATCAATTGAATTTAAATTAATAAAAATATTTTTTAGTGTATCTTCTGCTAATGATGCTGTTAATTTTTTATATCTTTTTATTTTCTTATATTCATTTGATAAAGTATTAGTTTGTTTTCTTTTACGAGATGGTTGTTCATTTTTATTATCATATTCTGCATTTTTTAATCTTAAACAAAATATTTCACTTTTCATATCATCGTAATCTTTTCTTAATTCTCGATTTTCATTTTTTAAACTTATAATTTCTTTTTCACAAAAATTATTATAAACAATATAACTCCACATATTATTAATTTTACTGTTAGTATCTTCTAAATGTTTCTTCCAATTTATATCAATATCTATTTGATCTAAAAAATTAAATTCAGTCATTATAATATTAATAAATTATATTCTTATATTATAATATATAATAATGGAACCATATATAATTATAATAATAGTAGTAACAATTTTAGTTATATGTTCTGTATCTGGATTTTTAATATATAAATTTAAATTTTCTAAAACAAATAACTCTGAAGATACAAGTGCTTTACAAAAAACAACAACACCTACTACAAATGATAGCACACAAACACCAAGTGATACACCCGGTGCTCCTAGTGATACACCTGGTACTCCTGGTGATACACCAAGTGTAACAACTGGTGCTCCAACTCAAAATGAAACACCTAGTGATACACCAAGTGATACACCAAGTGTAACAACTGGTGCTCCTAGTGTAACAACAGGTACTCCTGGTGATACACCAAGTGTAACAACAGGTACTCCTGGTGATACACCAAGTGTAACAACTGGTACTCCTGGTGATACACCAAGTGTAACAACTGGTGCTCCTAGTGTAACAACAGGTGCTCCTAGTGTAACAACTACAATTACTCCACATACAATAAAAGATTATACAGTTCATTATTTGAATTCATCAACAAATTCAATATTATATTTATTCTCAAATAATACATTATATAAAACAAATTTAAATATATCAGGATTTACAACAAGTAATTATGATATAGTATCATTAGGTGGAAATAATAAAATAGATAAAATATATGGTAATATGTATTTTAATTCATGTAATATTTTATTCGGTATTACTAATAATAATTTATATAATGTAGTAACAGGTGATTTATTATTAAATGATGTAAAAGATATGTATATACCAAATATATTATATAAAAATGATACTACTAACCAAAATAAATATTCATTCAATAGAAGATATCTTGCAATGGGTGCACCAAGTAATTCAACTAATTTTATATCATTATATATAGTAACTTCTAGTGATAATAAATTATATATGATATTATATGATTTTGTTAATAACATTTTTAATGATAGAAAAATATTAATAGATGGAGAATGGAAAAAAATAGTAACAAATGGTTTAAGTACATTAGGAATTAATGCACAAGGTGCTTTATATAATTGGGGTGTAAATAAATTACCAAATGAATGGATATCTGGTGAATTTGTGTATGTTAATTCCGGTTTTACTACTGCTAATTTTAGTTTACTACCTTTATTACTAAGTAATAGACCATTTAAAGATGTATTTATTATTCAAGATTCATTTTTTTGTCTTTTAGAAACAGGAACATTATATGGTTGGGGTAATAATGTTAATGGTAGATTAGGTATTAATATTATGAATAATGATTTATATTTTAAACCTAATCCAACTCAAATTACTGGTGGAGTAATAAATATAAATGCTCATTTAGTTAATTATTTTAATACTACTGATTTTTTCATAAGTATGATTAAAAATGATTCAACCTTATGGACATGGGGATTTAATAAAAATTATAAAACAGGAATTATACAATTAAATGATTTATCTTTAACTTGGACAATAACACCAGAACAAGTTCCTGGCTTATGGAAAAAATATATAGCTAATCCTACATTATCATTAGGATTAAATTCAACGGATAATTTATATAAATGGGGTTATGAAGATAATTTAATTACAACACCAACTTTAATTAACAATCTACAATATAAAAATATATATAATTTTTATAATCTTAATAATAATATTTCATTAAATTTATTAGTAGATACTGATAATAAATTATACAGTTATTCAAATCAACAAATAACTAGAATTTCATTACCAACTAATTTATAATATATATAAACAATATAGTTATATATATTATAAGATGAATGATATTAATAATATAATTATTAGAAAAAAAGAAATTCTAACAGAAATATCTATTTTTCAAAAAAAAATAATTACATTAGAAACTGAATTACTTCAATTAGAGCATAAAATTGCATCATTTAGTAATAATAGTATTAGTGATAGTTTAATATTAAATGATAATCAACGGGAAATTGTTGAATCAAAAGAAAAAAATATATTAGTAGTTGCATGTCCTGGATCTGGTAAAACTCATACACTCATTTCTCGTTATATTAATTTAGTTACTAAAGAAAATATAGATCCTTCTAGTATTATATTAATTACTTTTACAAAAAAAGCTGGTATGGAAATGACACAGCGCATTAGTAATATTTTACCACATAAACAACCTTATTATGTAGGTTCTTTACATGGTTTAGGATTTAGATTATTACAAGAATATAATTCAATTAAAGGTGCTAATTATACAGTGCTTGATGAAAATGATTGTCATTTAATTTTAAGAAGATGTGCACATAATATATTAGAACCAAATGAAGATTTAGAAGAAGAAGAAGTTGAATTGCTAAAAAAACAGATTATTTATATTTATGATAAAGTTTCTACAAATTATCCAACAAATTTAAATGAGACTATTAAACAATTATCTATTTCTTCCAAATATAAAACGGTTATTAATAATATTTTAAAAGAATATAAGAACGTTAAGAAAAACGAGAATCTAGTCGATTTTAATGATTTAATGATTTCATTTTGTCAATTATTAGGAACAAAGAAAATAACTCCATTTTTAGAAAAAATTAAATATATATTTTTTGATGAATATCAAGATATAAATCCAGTTCAAAATTATATATTAAGTTGTTTCAAGAAAAATCCTGATGTAAATTTAATGGTTGTAGGAGATGATGCACAGGCAATTTATTCTTTTCGAGGTAGTTCAGTAAAATATATCTGGGAATTTGAGAAAAAATTTGATAATGTAAAAACATATTTTTTAGAAGTAAATTATCGTTCGACACCAGCAATAGTTAATTTTTTCCAAGATATTATAAGTCATAATACAAATCAATTTAAAAAAAATGTTAAATCAAATCAAACAGAACCAGGGATGAAACCATATATTATGGCATACAATAATCATGAACAGTATAAATTAATAGCTGAAGATATTTATAAGAAATACAAATCTGGAATTTCATTAAGAGAAATGGTTGTTTTATCACGTAAAAATTCATCTCTTGAATCTTTAGAGCATGAATTAATTCTACATAATATTCCAGTGATTAAAAGTATTGGCGTATCATTATTAAATAAACAGCATATTAAAGATTTTATTGCATTCTTAACAATTATTACTAATCCAAAATCAAGTATTCATTGGAAACGTATTTTATCTTTACATAAAAATATTGGTGTTGCGAGAGCAAATGAAATAATAGTTGAAGGGACAGATTTTTTAGAAAGTATTAAAAATTATAAACATATTGATACAACTAATTTAATGATGTTTTATGATTTAATGATAAATATACAAGATAAACAAATAAAAGAAAAAGTGCATATGGTCCAATCATATTTAATATATTTATGGGAACTAAATAATGATGTTCGAAATAATAGTAATATGGAAAAAAGAAAGTCAGATATGATATCATTATTGGCTTTTATGAATAAACAATCAATTGAAGAATTTATAAATAATATTCATTTAAATTTAGAAATAGATAATAACGAAGAAAGCTTGTTTTTATCAACAGTTCATAGTAGCAAAGGATTAGAATGGGAATATGTATATTTATTAGATATGGATTGTAAAAATTTCCCTAATATTAGACAAAATTATTACAAAGAAGAAATTGATAATGTTATGGAAGAAAGACGATTATTTTATGTAGCAGCATCAAGAGCTAAAAAATATTTATCTATTAATTTTGCTCAGGACTTTCTTAATAATCAAATTATTTCACCATTTATAAGAGAATTAGATACTAATAATTATATTTCTTCAAATTTATGTAAAATTGGTACAAATCATGAATATAATTTTACTGGTAATATTTCAACTGATGTAAATAATTATTTGAGATTTAATGGATATAAAGCATTATCAGATATGGTTTTAGGATTATCTAGTACACGTGAAAATATTGGATTAAAATGCGAATTACCAATTCCAGTTACATTAAAAAATAGATTAGTTGTTGGAAACATGATGGATTTATTAATATCCAAAATAATTCATAATAATTTTAGTGATAATATTGATTGTTTTGAATTAAATAAGAATAATTATAATCAGTTACCAGAAAAAATTTATCATAATTATACTGATAATTATACTGATTGGAGAAATATACTATCTGATATATTCTATATAGCTACTTATAAAATTAATAAAACTAACTGTGATAATATAGATGATTGGCGCGAATATTTATGTAAAACTGATATTTGCAAAGAATATTATAATAGTATTGAAAAATGTATTATTAAATTAATTAATAAATTACTAAATAATGGAAATATATCTATTCATACAAATATTACAATGAACCCAATTAAAGGTGAAGTTGATTTTATTATTAATGATACCCTAATTGAAATGAAAACAACGCCAGACGATGCTTGTACTTTTCCAAATGTATGTCAATGTCTAATGTATGGATATTTATTAGAAAGAAAAAATATTAAGATTAATAAAATAATTATATTAAATGTATGGGATGGCACAATGGATACTTTCGATATAAACAGTAATACCTTATTTAATTTTAAAAAATTTAAAAAGATTTTATATTATAAATCATAATCTCTTAATATTCTCTTTTATAATAATGATAGATAATATTATAGATACATTAAATAAAAATTATAAACAAAATGATGATTATAGATTAAAGATTAATAATAAAAAAGTTAATACTGGACATGGTGCTTTATTTATAGGTGGAACAGAATCAGCAATTCGTGTATTAGTTGGTGTTCATTTTGAAAATCATAAATTAAATGGTGAAACAAGTTTAAATTTAAACTTTTTTGGAGGTGGTTCTGACTACTGCGAACCAGTATTACAAACAGTTATAAGAGAATTATTAGAAGAATTATTTAATATTAATCCATTAGATAAATATGTAAAGGCTATATTTGAATATTTATGTTCTTCATCATTACTAAATAAATATCATATTTATCAAAATAAAAAAAATTCATATTCATATGTATTCAATATAAAAATATTAACCGATATAGTTAAAATAATTTGTGGATTTTCAAAAGAAATTCAAATTAAATTACCAATAAATTCTATTAAATATAAATCATTAAATTTATGTAATTATTATAAAAATTCTGAATTTAATTTAAAAAAATTTTTAAAAGATAGAGAAATACCATCAAATAAAAAAATTAAGTTTCATTCATTAAATGAAATTAAATATGTGTCCTATCCACAAATAAGTGGATTATTGAAAAATGAAAATGAATATAATATAATGAATTTTAATACTGGAATAAGAAGTAAAATAATTTATTCTAAATTTATGAAAAAATTTATGAAGAAACCTTTATTAACAGATATTAATAATATTAAAAAATAATTATGAAGTTCGTTCAAAATATACAATAAATGTATAGTAATGTAATGGAAAACATAGATATGTATACCCCTACATACCATAATTATTTAGATAATGGATTATTATTTAAAATAGATGAAACATATAAGATAACAATAATTACGGCTGATAAAAATAAAATAATTAATCTTAATAAATTAATATATGGAGATAAAATAACATATTCATCTATTAAAATTCATAATAAATTATTAATTTGTTATCCAGAATTATTTACAGAATATGGATTATTTGAAAATGAAATATATGATGAAAATGAAATAGCTAAAACTATTAATGATTTATCTAATTTATTAACAGCAACTAATAAAGTATTATTAAATAAACATACAGTTGAACTTAAAACAGATAATTCTAATAATTATGACTTCAATAAGTTTAATTTAGTTAGTGTTCAGGATAATTTTCAAAAAACAAACATGGATACATCTTATGCTCAAAATGATAAACAAAATATAATAGGTTTTAATTTTTCAACTGATTACAACATGTATAAAGACATATCAAATTATCACGATTATTATGTTTTATATAATAGATATTTTTTATCAACAAAATTTATAAAAACTGACGAAATTAATAAAATACAACTAGATAAACATTTTCCAGAATTAAAAATATTAGCAATAATAAATGTAAAAAATGAAATGTTAGATGAATTAAAAGACCAATTATATAATATTACAGATGAAGATTTTATTTCTTCTAAATTAGATTCATTTATTAATAAAAAAACAGTTAAACCAACATTTGATATGTTAAAGAATATTATAAATAAAGTCTTTAAAAGAACCTCAGATATAAATGATAGAATACAATTTAATACAATATATACTTATGTTATTAATGAATTAAATAAATCTATATGTGATGAAGATAAAACAATAGTAACTAAGTTATTACCATTAGTTCTAAAAGATATTGGATTAGAAAAGAAAAGATATTCTACTGGTATATTTTGGTATGGTTTAATTTATACAAAACAAGAAAATAATAATGATATTAATTATAAAAAATTAGAAATGGAAGAAAGTCTAAATATATTAGAATATTTAGAAAAAAAAAGAAATAAAGAAATTGAAGATATTTATAAATTACAAAAATCTAATTAAACTTTATTATTTTTGTATACTTGGAACATAATGAATGGTTCTATTATTAATTTCTTTTTTCATCACTTTATTTCCAAGGGTATCTTCTAGTTGTCTATATACATGAAAAAAACCAGATTCTGGTTTATATCTAGATGGTCCAGTTTTTTTATAAAGTGCTGATAATTTATATTTATCATTAATTATACCTAATTTTTTGCCTTTTTCTTCATCATAATAAAACCATGCTAATTGATTCAAAATATCAAATAATTTAATTTCATCTTCAATACTTAATTTTCTAATAGTTTTGAATGGTGAAATTTTAGCTATATATAAAGCTTCTGCTCTTAAATAGTTTCCACATCCTGCTATAACATTTTGGTCTAATAAAGCACTACATATCATAGTATCATCTCTTTTTTTATCTAATCTAATTATAAATTTATCAGCTTCATTCTTATCTTTGGTTAAAATATCAGCACCTAGTTTATTTATTTTTTTTTGTAATTCATTTTCATTTGATATGATAATATTACCAAAATTTCTAGGGTCATTGAAATATATATTTATATCATCATTACTACTTGTTAATATGAATTTCACATTATTATGCGGATCTTCTAAATTTTTAGTATCCCACCACCCAGTCATTCCAAGAGTATTAAATAATACTATAGTGGAATTATAAAATAACCAATAAATAAATTTACCATAACAATTAATTGATTTAATTTTTAATCCAATTAAATTGTTGAAATTAGCTTTTTTTCTTAAATATTTACCACCTAATATTTCTATATTCTTAATAGTTGTATTTTTAATTTTTCTATTTAATTTATCAACTAATAATCTAACTTCCGGACCTTCAGGCATTATTAATATAATTTTGAATTTAGATATTATATTTCCAAAATAAATATTTAATTAAAGATATTAATATAATTAATATAAATAAAATATGATTTAATATATCAGCATTGGTTCGTGATATATCTATTCTAAAAATTTTTTTTATTAATGGTCTAAAAAATTCAGGACCACCTTCTTGTTCTGCATTAAGTTCTGGCCATATACCATTTCTAAAATAATATTCTAATTTAGTCAAAACACAGGAACCGAATAATCCGTGCCAATTTAATATAACAAATATAAGACAAATTATTAAAATAGGTAAATATTTATTAGCTAATATAAAATTTCCAAATAATACAAATAATAATAAAATAATATGAATTAAATATATTATATTTGCAATTAGTATCGATTTCATTATAAACATTTAGATATTTTAATATTAAAATAAAAGTTATAATAATGGAAAATAATAGATATATAGGTAAATTAATAGATGCTAAATTATTACCAAAAGATGAAAATGGTTTTACTTGTTGTAGATGGTGCAATGGACCAGTCAAACCACCTAAAAAAACAATGTGCAGTCCTGAATGTGTTCATGAAATTCTAATTAGAACAAATACAAATTATTTAAGAACATGTGTTTATAAAAGAGACAAAGCTATTTGTGATTTATGTAAAATAGATACTAAGGATATTGCAAAAAAAGCAATATTATTGGAGGGCGAAGCCCGTGAAAAATTTTTAAAAGAATATAGTATATCATTAAAACGTAAAATCTGGATAAAAAAACATGGTGGAGGTTTATGGGACGCAGACCATATTAATCCAGTAATGAATGGAGGTGGTAAATGTGGTTTGGATAATTTAAGAACACTTTGTATTAAATGTCATAAACAAGTAACAAAAGAATTAGTGTCTAAACCTAAAGAAAACAAATTAAAATAATTAAATATTGAAATTATATGGTAGATAAGTTGGATTATCAATATTATTAATTAGTTTATTAAAGTATCTATTAATTTGTAATTTGTTGTGAAAGTTATTAAACTTTTTCAACAAAGTAAAATTATTACATGGTGTGAGCAAATCAAGAATCTCTACATACATTTCATTATTTTTCTTTTTTGCCATTATCATTTGGTCTTCAATATTAAGTGAATTGAAATAATCAATTAATTCTTTATTCTTATCAATTGAAATATGGAAAAAAGTATTAATAGAATCAGGATTTGATACGACATAGGTTGATTTATATTTAGGTGTTTCATATAAATAATTTTCTGTGAGGATAAAAATCATTCTTTTAATTGTTTCAAACGCCATCATACAATAGACTTTACCATTAATATAATTAGGATGAGATTTTACTAATTTTGAGTTGTATTCACCGGACCATATAATATTAATACCTTTTTCAATAATATCAACCAATGCAATAAATATATTAAACATAAAATATGTGCGATCATTAATTTCTGATGTGATTTTATATTTCACTGAATTTAAAACAGACAAATATTTTTGAAGCATTTTATCAGTAGATTCTTTTTTAACTTTAGTCCATACTAATATTTTAATTTCGTCATGTCTAATTTTAATACCTTCAATATTAACAGCATTATAAATCCACCACATTTTGTCTATTTCAGATAATTCATCATTTTGTGAAATTTCTTTATGATTAATATAATAATCATCATAAGGAATTGTTTGATGATACAAAGGATTGTAATATTTATTAATTTTAAGGTTATCTGACATTGTAGCTGCCATTTAATACGATTTATTAAATAAATTAATATTATATATTAAATTCAATTTTTAATTGTTTCCATGTGTTTATTTTATATTACATAAAATACATTTTTTGTGTTTAATAAAACATGATTCACAAAATGAATGATGGCATTTTAATTTAATATTAATATCTTCTTTAAGTAAACATACAGGACATTTTTTATTTTTTAATATTTGACACTCTAAATTATTTAATTTATCATCATATTTAATAAATAATTCAATTGGAAAATTACATTTATTACCTATAGTGTTAAATAATAAAAATCTAAGTTCTGGTGTTGTTTCGCTAATAAATGCTTCAACATATTGTTTTTTTGGTTTAATTTTAAATGCTTTAAACAAGTATTCAAAAAAAGAATTATCATTACTATTTTTGGATAAAAAATCAATTGCATAAATATAATAAGCACGATGATTATTATAATTACATGCTTTAATAATATATTCTAATCCAGCGTTATAATTATTATTCTTTTTATATTCAAATAATGCAAGATTAATAAATTTTTTTTCATCTTCTAGTAAATTATTATAATGATGAAATTTATCTACATCATTTAATAAATAATATTGATAAGCTAAATTATTAATTGCATTGCTATCACCCATATTCGCAGCTTTAATTAAGAAATTAAGTGACATTTCTGTATCCATACTAGAATATATAACACCCAATGTGCACAATGCACGAGGATAATAATCAATACAAATTAAAATATTAATAGCACGCTCCTTATTTGACATACAATTGTAATAGATTGCTAATAGAATATTAATTTCAGGATCTGTTATGTCATTATAAATTGAAATTTCATTATTAAAAATATTAAATATATCACAAAAATATTTATCTTTAATTTCAGGTAAAAATTCTAAATTATACTCATATTCTATATCTTCAATTCTTTTGAACATTTATATTGATATTAATAATTTATGGTTATTAATATCAATTTTTATTTGAGGGATAGATTTTCTTAAAAGAAAATCTATCCTATCTCAAATAACTTTTGATTGGTATAGATAGAAAAAGTTTTACTTTTTCTATCTTCCAATCAATTTTTATTAAAACAAAACTTAGGTATTAATTTTTTTTATGTAATTTATAATGTTTTTGAACCCAATGTAAATCTTTATTTAATTTATCATGATATTTTTCATTTGATTTGAATAATGTTCTTAAAGCATTTAAATGTCTTAATATTTTTAATTCATCTTCATGTTTAATAGCTTTTTTTAATGCTTTTATTCTATCATCATAAGATAATTTTAATGAATAACCATAATCACTTAATATCCCTATATCTTCTTTTGGTAATTTAATTATTTTTGGACCTTTACCTGGCATACCTTGATCTTTAATACATTTTGAACCAACTTTTACTGTTTTTGAACTTGATTTTTTTTTATACGAATAAGATTTACGTTTAATCATTCCAGATGGACATTTTGTAGCCATATATATATATTTATATAATATATTTATATAATATATTTATCAAATTATTTTACAACGGGAACTATATTATCTTTAATATTTCCTTTATAATATTTTTTGAAGCACAATTTTTTCTATGAGTATCATATTTAGACCAGTCTATAACAGTAGTATTAATTTTAGTGCATCCTTCATCTTTTTTAACATCTGGATTACTATTACTTAAATTAACACATTTAGGCATATTATAAGCGTGAGTATTTGGTGCTAGTTTATCAGGATTATCGCATAAAGCTTCTGTTGCATGTCCTTTCTCACGTTCTTTTGGAGTAATCTCATGTAAACAAGATAAAACAAATATTTTATTAAAATTTGTATCTGGATGTTTTCTTCCTTTACTATTTAATACATCTTTGATATTACCTATTGTTTCTCGTGTTCTATGCAAATCAGATGCACAAAAATAATATTTTAAAGTATTACTAATGTTTCTACTAGTAAAATATGTATTTAAAAACTCACCAGCTTCACGGGCTTGTTTATTACCTTCTTCTGTTAATTTAGCATCCAATAATAAGCTTTCATCTTTAATAGTTTTTAAATTATGTTCTCCTTCACCATGTCTAATAAAATAAATTTCTGTATTTTCAGGTATAGAATATTCTGGATTTGAAATTTCTAAAATAAAATTATTTTTATCAATTTCTTCAAAATGTGATGTATCAGATGGATCAAGTGGTCCTTTAAATATACCAACAAAAATTATTTGAACACATGTATTTCCATTTGGACCACGATACACTCTAACTACTGCACAATTTTTAAAACGTTTTATATCAACTTTACTATTAATACTAACAACTCTCAATGTATTTAAAATACATTGTAAACGATAACTATGTGTTGCAATTAATATTATATTATTAAGATTTGGATTACCACCGATTAAATTTTTTAATTCTAAATATTTATTTTTATATTTTAAATATTTATCAAAATAATTTGATTTATTTATCATATATATATTAATATATATTAATAAATGAGCATAAATGATGAAAAATATTTAGAAATATTATTAGGTCTATTAGACAATATACATGATTTTCATAAATTAGATAAAAAAAATCATTGTGTACCTGATTATATAACCCATTATTTAATTGATTTTTATTTATATTTAGACCCAACACTTTCAACTGTTTATCCAGAATATTCACATATATTTAGAAAAGAAAGATTACATATGGTAGATGATCATAATTTTAAAAATTCATTCTTAAAATTTTTACTTTTAAAAAAACCTAACATTGGTATAACAGTAAATGATATAATGAAACAGATTGAGGAAAATTTTAATAATGTTTTTAATGTTGATTTTAATAGAACTAATCTGAATAAATTGTTAAATAAAAAACAAATTTTATATATCAGAATACCATTATATTATTTAATTGATTCATTTCTTAAAAATGATATAGATAATTTTGATAAAATATTAAAATTTATATTAGAATTTATGGAAGTTCCTTATTTAGATTCAATCATTAATAAAATTAAAACTAATATAAACCCTACTATAAATAATATTACATTTCCAAATACATATTTTGATGATATGTCTAGCGATATTAATGAAGATATAGTAGAATTTAAAATAGTTAATACTGATAAAGAAATTATCGATGAAGCTAAAACTGAAGGTGTTCATAAATATTTTACTAGAGGAAAACATAGATTATATATTAATGATACTGATACATCATTAAATTTTCATATGAATAAAAAAAAAGATCTATTAATGTTTATGGGTGCTAAATATTATGTAAATAACACTAAAAATATAATTTATTGTTTATTTGATAGGATTTTAATAAAAGTACTTAAAAATAATGTTGGGAGAGAAGGTGGTGCTGAAAATGGACTATATCAAACTATTTGTACATTGTTTAGAATAATTGATCAGTTTGAGATTTTATATAAAAATGAAAAACATAAAGACGATATATTTTTAAATGAAAAAAATATTGAATATGAACCTATTATTACACAATTTCTAAATAAAATTTTAGATAATAAATCTACTTTTTTAAAATTAGCTTCAAATGATGTTAATATTAACAATCTAGTAATTAGAATAGATTTTGATAATTTAATAGATCAAAATTTATTAGAATTAAATAATATTATTTTTAAAATATTAGATATTATAACTGATACAAAATATAAAAATAAATTATTATATAATAAAAAAAAAATAATTACTAGTTTAGATTATTATAATATTAAATCATTAGAAACATATAATAAAATAGATTTATACGCAAGATTTGTTAATATTTTACCAGATAGTAAAAAAAATAGATTATTGAAATTATTTTTAATTTGTTTTATAACTGAACCTAAATTTAATAATATGAAAGAAATAATTGTTACTACTATATTAGAAAAAATATTTATTGTTATTTATAAAAAATATTATATATCTAATTCTACTAATTTAATGAAAGGATTAATTGCATTTTTATTAACAGGTGCAAAAAGATATGGTGATTGGATTCAAGCAGTATTAGGAAAAAAACACTATTTTTTTGTTCAAACTCAAGATTATTATTGTTCATATTATTCTTTATTAATAGGTGCACCTGTATATATTTATACTGTAAAATTAGGTGATGATAATTTAAATAATATTAAAATTTACAATTATAATAAAATACCAAAGTTTAATAATAATTATATTTTGAATAATTTTGGAATACATAGAAAAATAAATAAAACAACTTCTATAGTGAAAGATATTCCATCATCCCCAGCTCATGCAAATGGAATATTATATTTTAAAACTGATACAAGTTATTTTAAAACTCCAGAAATTTCTAGAAACTATTTTTATAAATATATTAAATACAAAATAAAATATAATAAATTAAAAAATCAATATCTTTATCATAAAAATTGATTAATTTATTAAATAATATTAAATATTCATTTATAATAATTTATAATGGATTTTGGTGATATTGTTTCTAAAAATCTAGAATTACTATCAGAAGATGATAATATAAAATTAAAAAAATTACAAGATGAATCGACATTATCATTGATTAGTTTTATAAATCAACAAAAGAAAAATAGTTTTATAAAAAAAATAATTAGAAATATATTAGAAGAAAATAATGAACTTCTACTTGATATAACTATTACTGATATAGATGAATTAAGTAATAATGATATGGAATTATTGGGTCTTGAAAATTTAGAATTATTAACATTTGAATTTGAAGGTAAAGAATTGGATTTATATGATTTTTTACATGAATATCAATCTTATGAAAAATGTTTTAGATTTTATAAAAAAATACACAGTTTAGGAGCAACATTTACAGAAGATAATTTTTATTATTTTTGTAATATTGGTTGTGATAAATTATTAGTTGATTTTTACTTATCAAATATTATTACATATGTTGATACTGATAAATTAACTATAGATAATCATGTTGTAATGAAAAGAATTATTGAATTGAATAAATATGATAGAAATACAATTGATTCAATTTATAATCAATTTAAAGAAAAACCGGATTCAGTTGCTTTTTGTTATAATGAATTATTAAAAAATGGATATATTTTTAATAATAATTATATTGTTTTGATTGTTTTTGTTGAAGCAATATATTATAATATTAAAATATTAAAACATCCAGAAATGAATAAATATATTATTAATAAAGTATTTAAAATTAATATCACTAAAAATGATTTAATTAAATGTTTAGAATATGGAGATTCTATTGATATTATGTTAGATAAAATTGATTATTATAAAGAAATACTTAATAAAGATAAATACAAAAATAAATATTATAATAAAGCTGAAATTATATATTTAGAATAAAAAAATTGATTTAATATAAATAAATAATTAATTATTATATATAATGAATTTAATAACAGATTGTATTGATTTTGTTAATTCATTTAATTATACATTAAATGAATTAAAATCTTATAAATTCAAATATAACAATAATATTTATGATTTTAATGAATTTGTTAAAAGATATCAAACTGAACTCAATAATATTAAATTTATGAAGAAATTATTTAAATTAGGATTTAAATTTACACCAGATTATTTTTATCATTATTGTAATTATTCATGTGATACATTATTAATTGATTGGTACATAGATAATATTATTGATATTAATAGTATTAATTATAGATTACTAAATATAGATAATGATGATATTATAAAAAAAATAATTAGTAGAGGATATAATAGAGAGACTATTGATGAATTATGTTTCGTTCCTTTTATTGATAGTATTTCTATATGTTTATGTTATCATGAATTAATAAACCATAATTATACATTCCATAATAATTATATTTTACAAACAGTATTTGATATGGCATTAGATAATAGATTCAATAAATTATTAAAACATCCAATTTTTAAAGACTATTTAGATAATAAAGTAAAATATAAAGTAACAGATAAAGATTTAGAAGAATGCAATATTAAATTCTATCAACAAATTGAAATAATGCTCTCAAATATTACAGAGTATCAATTAAATTTTGATAAATATAAAAATAATTTGCAAATTTAAAAAATTGATTTAATATTAAATTATTAAATTATTTAATTTAATATAAATGGATTTCGGTTATATAGTATCTAAAAATCTAAAATTACTCTCTGATGAAGAAAATATTAAATTAAAAAAATTACAAGCAGAATCAACGTTATCATTAGTTAGTTTTATTAATCAACAAAAAAAGAATAAATATATTAATCATATTATTAAAAAAATATTAAATACAAAACCAAAAGAACTTGAAGAAATTGTAATTACTTCCACAGAAGAATTAAGTAATTATGATATGGATTTATTAGGTCTTGATAATATTAAACTATTAACATATAGTATTCGTAAATCTCATAATAATGATGCAATTAAAATGAACTTAGAAGATTTTTTAGATGAATATCAAGATAATAATAAATGTTATAGGTTTTATAAAAAAATATATGATTTAGGATTTATATTTACTGAAGATATGTTTTATCATTTTTGTGAAATTGGGTGTGATAAAAAATTATTAGAGTTTTACTTATTGAATATTATTAATACTACAATTGATACTTTTAAATTAAACATAGATAATCATATTATTATGAAAAAAATAATTCAATCAAATAAATATGATAGAAATACAATTGATGAAATATGTTTTCATGATAAAGAAGACCCAGACTCAATTATAATCTGTTATGATGAATTATTAAAAAATGGATATACTTTTAATAATAATTATATATTATTAACAGTTATTATTGAAGCAATTAATCAATGTTATACTAAAATTCTTAAACATCATGAATTTACTAAATATATTATTAAAAATGTTAACAAAGAATTAAAATTAATAATAACAATGGATAATTTAACAGAATTAATAGAAGATTATAAATATAATGAAACTTTAGAAAATATGATATATAACATTAATGAAAGATATCCAGATATATTAAAAGATTATTTAGATGAGGATGAAAAATATTTTAATAAAACAAATATAATATTTTTACCTTAATTATTAAAATATGTTTTTTGAACTGTTGTAGTCATTATATAAATAAATATAAATAATTATTATTATATGAAATTTAGTGATATTTATATAGACACTAAAATAATAAAAGAAGATAGATATGTAAATGATATCATGTATACAATTCAATATGAAGAACGCAAAATAAAGCCAGATAAAATATTAATTTTAAACTTTGCTTATGTTTGGGGAAATATAGCTTATGCACTTTTACTAGATTATAAATGTAATAATAATATAAATATAATAAAAATTAAAGATATGTGTTTTAATATTGAAACATCAATAAAACGTGGAGATTTTGATATTGTGACATTAGAAATTAAAAATGTTTTACTTCCTTTATTAGATAAATTAACTAAAGATGAAATTAATATTATGTCCCAAGCTAATAGAATATCGGCTGGTCCATTATATGAATATCAACCACAAATAAGCACACCTCAATTATTTATTGATTTATTTAAAATGAGTTGTAAATCATATTCATAATAATAATAATCATAATAAAAATATAAATAACTACACATAATGTAATTAATTCAATCATAGATAGTTTAAATTCAATATCTTTAATCATGTAATTATTATATAATTTATAACCTAGCTTTTCATAATATTGGCGAACACCAACACCAGAAATAACTGCTATCTTAAAAAATCCATTTTCTTTCGCAATTTTTTCCGCTTGCGCGACAAGTATTTTACCATATCCTCGATGTTGGACTTTATTAGTATTATTATTAAATTGTTCAGGATTAATTGATGTCATTTTACCATAAACATGTAATTCGCGAATCATTGCATATCCATTTAAGAATGTAAATAGATTTACAGTCTCTTCTTTTGATTTAGGATTGCGAATAGATGGTTCTTTATCTATTACGAACCCCATATCCTTGCTTAAACGCAAACGACAGAATCCATAAATGTATTTATTATCAGAACTTTCAATACTAATAAAATATTCCATTCCACCTGATGCTTCATACTTACGAACAAATAATTTCGCATTATCCATTTCTTTAATTGCTTGTTTATTCATTTTAACTTCACGACAACGGATACAATGACACATCATATTATTTTCTTTCATTTTATTTTCTAATAATTGACGTAAATTAGGAATATCATTCCCAGCATGAATATAATGAGAAGGAATATCACGAATAACGCGATTAAGTCGAACAGTTGGTGGTGTCATACTTTTAGCATACATGAGAACATCAATTAATTCTTCTTGACTATAATGTAAGTTTTGTCCTTTATCTTCCCAAGTTTTAGTAACTGTCCAATCTACACTACTAAATGGATAATATTTAGCTTGGTCAAATGTAAATTCGGAAGTTGCAAATGTATTAACACCATTTTCTGTTTTATAGATAAAATCTACCATTCCCATGTCATCTTCATATTCAGCAAATGGCAAATCAAACATAAGATGAACATCTACTTTTAATCCAACATTTAGTAAATTATAAATTGCCCGTATAGTGTCATCATAATAACATCCGCGATTAATTTTCTTTAAAATATAGTCAACTGTATGCTGTACACCAATTTGAACACGCGTACAATTCATACGACGCAATAATTCAATTTCACGAGCATTAACATGATCAGGTCGAGTTTCAAATGTTAATCCAATCACACGAGCTTTAGCTGTCATATTTATTTCAATTTCGTCTTCTAATGATAATGGTTCACGTAAATTATTTTTATCTTCATAAAAAGTATTAACAGCGTAATACATATCACGAGCTACATCAATACGAAAATCCTCAGGATAACTTCCAAATGTTCCACCAGAACCCATCATTTCTAATTTATTTGGAAATTGTCCAAGCAAACTCAGACAAGTTAAACGACTCCAAATTTGTTTTTTAATATCAAAATTCCATTGATTAGCACGAGCTACTGCTGGTTCATGATAAAGATAAGAACGAGGTTGAGGAGTAAAATTATTACCTTCATGAGCTGGTTCATTTGGACAATAATAACAATTATGTTCACAACTCCATGCCTTGCCATTAACTAAAGCTGGAAACATGAATGTAATTTGTTGAATACCACTATTAATACGACTATTTTTACGAATACTATGTTCTTCATAAATTTTATTTGGTTTAATTTTCTTTTCAGATACATTTTTAAGATAATAATAATTCATAG
>JACCDO012157866.1_pt1 | contig 47153 bp, 48 predicted proteins | sample 7446101 | NCBI WGS metagenome assembly JACCDO01 (sample SAMN15323440, study PRJNA562643) | freshwater metagenome | isolation source: river surface water | place: USA:Blue River Watershed | collected 2017-08-16 | reverse complement strand
TGCATATTTTAAACCTCTATATTTTGGTTTTGTATATAATGTTGAAATATATAAATAATTATTATTATTATCATTATCATAATGTGCATATAAATAGGATTTACCAAATGAATGTGATACTGGTGTTATAAATAATTCTTCTATTGATAAAGATAAAAAATTATCAACAGATAATAATAATATATTACCAAAACGTTTTTTAGTTGTTTGAATTTCCATTATATAAATAAATATTTATTATTTATAATCATTTGCATCTCAGAACAGGTCGGATAGAAAGGTCAGAAATCATTGGTACGTCATTTTCTTGATGAATAGTTTTATTAACATTACCATTATCATCGTAATCAGTCATTTCATAAATATAATCATAAGTGCATACACCTGTGCACTTAATTTTCCCATTGATATTATATTCTGTCATAGTAGTTCTCTTATTATTAGTATAAATATATTCTATATTTATGCTACCATTTTCATTATACACATAATATGTATCAGTTATTTTATTATTAATGAATTGCTGTTTAGTTTTAATATTACCATTCTTATGATATAAAATATACTCACCATTTAGTTTCCCATCTTTATAGAATCTAACTTCCTCAGTAGGTCCTATTTCATTGTCTTCAGAATTAAAATATCTCATATATTCTCCTTCTAAATTTCCATTATTATAATTACAAATAGCGGCAAGCTTTCCATTAGGATAGAACTCTTTAAATACTCCATGAATATTATTATTAACAAACTCACATGTTCTATATTGTTTACCATTGGAATAATATTGTCTAAATCGTCCTTCTAATTTACCATCAATATAAGTGCACATAATATGTATTTTATTATTTGTATGATATTCAAAATATTTTCCATGAATTTTACCATTCTTACAATGACATTGTTTATAAATCTTATCAGGTCTTAATTCATGATATTCAATATATTCTCCCTCCACATTTCCATTAAATTTATAGAATTTTTTCAATTCTAAATTATTAGTTATATTAATATCTTTAGGATGAAGATAATCCAAATTCATAAAATATATATTCTATATCTAATGAATTATAAAATATCAATTTTTCTTTTTTCAATCAATTTTTATTACAATTTGAAGGTTATTAATATCCAGCTAATTTCTTACCTAATTCAGTTAATATCGGTGGATTGATTTGTTTAACATTTGGAACTGGTCCACCATATGTTCTTGGCATTTTAGAAAACAATTTACAACGATTAGCCCAATGTGTTGTTGTTCTTAAATTATTCAATGCTTTAATTTTCTTATCAATAATACTTTCTGTTGCTAATTTACGTGGCATCATACAAATATAACTAACATTTCTAAAAGTTTTATTTTGTCTTCCCTTAATTGGTTCAGCACCACAATGAATAGTGCGACTATCCCATAATACCATACTACCTGCTGGACAACTAATTCTTTTCTGTTCGCAACCTTTATCAATAAAGAATTTAACATGTTCGGAGTCTTTTTCAGAACTTAATTGAAACCAATCATCTTTTTTATCTATATTAAAGTTATTTTTAAAGTTTTCATGATAATTATTACTTTTTTCTAAAAATAATAAAGTGGCATCATCTTCATGGACTTCATATCCTGTTATCCAACTTTGTACACATTCAAAACCATTACGTGTAAAACTTTGATCGCAATGTAGCCATGGTTGACGAAAATAACCACGATTGGTATCCTCTGGTGGGAAATGAAAACTAGAAGCATCAAAGCTAGTTAATAAGTCTTCTCTATTACAATCCCATATTTTAGCAAAAACATCAACAACCTTTGGATTTTGTCTTAAATCCCAAACATGTTGAGCATGACCTATATTCCAATGCTGAATCAACATTGAATGCATTGGATATAAATTATAAAAACTCCTCCAACTTGTTTTATTATTTCTATTAATAGGAACATCAAAATCACTAGTAATATATTCTAAATAATTCCACATACCTTCATTCATATTCTTTATTTCTTCTTCATTTAATAATGAAGGAATAATAGCTACTCCATATTTTTTCAATGTTTTTATTATATTATCAGGTGTTGTATTATATGTCATTATTATATAAAAAATTGAATATTTAAATATCTATTATTATTTTATTATCAGACTTTATATGGAGTCTAATAATGTCCCTATTAATAATATTAATAATATTAATCTTGATGTATTACCATCTGAAATACTAGTGATAATTGCAAAAGAGTGTACACCAGAAGACTTGTATAAACTTTTGATGACTTCCAAACGCTTTTATTATCTGGTTATGTCAAATGTTTCTCATTATATAAATCATTACAAAAACATCGTGCAATTAGATGTTGAAAAATTTATGTGGAGTTTATTTGATGATTATTTTTTTTCGAATCAAAGCAAAGGAGAAATATTTTTGAAAATGCTAAAAATCTATGTATTTGCTAAATCTAACTATATAGAAAATATTTGGGAAAAATATAAACTTTTTGATAATGAAAATTATGGCCCTTTGCCTGTAGACCCCATTGAATTATATAATAAGAAATTTTATGCATTAAGTCTTGCTATTTTAATTGATGTCGAATTTCATCAAGCATCTTTATTTTCATATGATATAGATAATATTGATGTGTTTGAATTTTTGTTCAAATTTATTATTAAATATACAAATTTAGCAAACCTGCATAAAGAAGATTTAATTGCGCATATTGAAAGTTTTTTGGAGCAGAATATGGATTTTGATTGGGTAGATGATTATATTCAGAAAGCATTATCATATGAAGCACATGAAGAGGATATTTTTGATATCCTAATTGATGAAGACCATGTCGATGAATATATTCGATTACTTTCATATGGTGTTGACCCTGACCGTGCTAAACAAGATGTAGATAATGATCATTATTCAACTCGTCGATTGAATACTTATAATGAGGTTCGACAAATTATTGGGAACGAGTTGGCTCATTATTATATTTTGGATAAAAAAATTAATATAAATACTATTCCAAATTTTGTAGAAAATGTCCATCGGCTAGTAATGATTGGTGTAAATGATACTACAATTATTGATTATTTTGTTCAAAATCCAACTGATGCTAATTTTGAATATATTCAAAGTCTTCATTAATATTACTTATGTGAACAACAGTTAAATAAACTTAACTATCAAAAACCTGATCTTATGATATACATTTTTTTAAATTCTACCTCTTCTTCTGCTCTCTTTTTAATTAATAAATCAATTTCATTTGCGAATTCTGTATCATTTAATTTAGGAACTTGTTTAATAAGATCAGTTTTAAATAAATTTAATTTTTCATTAGCATTTTGTAAAACTAGTCCATACCAAAAAATACCAGTAGAGTATCTTTTCTTATTATATCCTAAATCTTTAAGAACAATAGGTAATAATTTTTGTATCGTATTTTTATCCTCTTCATTTATAATTCTCATATCTTTTAATACATTTACAAATATATTATTAAATTGCATTCTATCTTCAATATTATTAGTCATCTTATATTTTGTTTCCAAATATAATTTAATATTTTCAAAAGTAGGTTTACCTTCAATAAAATTATTATTAAAAAAAATATTCAATTTTGAAATTACTACTTTTTCATCAGTTATATTCTTAACTAACTCCTGACAATTTTTGAGTTTTTCATTATTTAAATAAACTATTTTTAATATATTAAATTCAGGGAAAAAAGTCGTTAAATTTTCTACAGAAACTTCATCCGTTCTTATAAACACTGTGTTTAAAAAATGTTTATTAAATAATATATAATAGTGTCTTTGTAATTCATAACCCATATTACTATTTATCCCTGAAAATCCTGTGTCAATATTAGATGTTAAAATATTATTTTTCTTCATTTCAGCTGATTTTAAGGAGGTTTTTAAGTTTAACTCATCTCCTATTGTATCAATATTTAATTGAATTTCTACTTTTAATATACCAACTGATAAATCATATATATTATTACATATTATATCAATATCATTAATATCATCTTCAAAAAAATTATATTCATTTAAAAAAGTAGGAAACATTTTTAAAATATAAGGATGAAATATAATTTCTTTATCAGTTATATTTTCATATATTTTGTAATGAAGCTTTATTATATTTTTATTTGATGACATTTTGTCCATAAATAGTAATTTATATGTTTCATCAATTTTAAATAAAGTAGCTTTATGTTTATTAAATGATTGTGCACCACATATGGGTGCATCTAATGTAGGGGTATTATTCATACATGTATCCATTATTACTATACATACATTTGTAATTTTTGAACGAAATATAGGAAAAATGAATTAGTATTAAAAAAATGGTTAATGAATTAATTCTTTAATTTCTTTGCATCAGGTTCATTAATATTATTATAAATAATATTAAATGCTTCTTGTTCTTTCATCCCATTATTAATTAATTTAATTATTTCATTTGTTTGAGTTTCATCAAATAAAATTACAATATCAAATGCAGTATCACTTGATATATTATTTTTAACTAGATGTATTAATTTGTTTATTTGTTCTTCTTCAAACATTTCAACTGCATCAATAGCAATAGAATAGCTAACACCTTGATTCATTAAATCACTAAATTGTAATATTTGTTCTACTTCAAAAGTATTTACCAAATGATTTAATTTATCATTATCTAATCCTTTTTTATACAAATTTATTATACAAATAACAGAATTTTCATCTCCAATTTGAACTAAATTACATGCAATATCGCATTTAATTCCTTGTTCAATTAAATTATTTATCATAATAATTTGTTCTTCATTAAAATTTTCAATAACATCTAATGCCAAATCTGATTCAATCCCTTTATTTATCAAATATATTAATTCATTTTGTTTATTTTTATTAACAACTGATGCATAACGAGCAGTATCTGCATCTACACCATTATTAAAAAGATGAAGCATGATTTCAATATATTCGTCATCTAAATCATCAATTGCATCAATTGCATTTTCAGCAGGAATATTTTTACTAATTAGTTCAAAGACTTTTTCAATTCCATCATCATTAAATTCACTTACTAGACGAATTGCATCATCTATTTTTAATCCTCGTTTCATGACTGATAACATTTTATTAATATCTTCTTTATTCAAACAAGATGCTGCGTCAATTGATGAATTTATGTTATGCCCTTCTTTAATTAATTCAAACATATTATTAATTTGATTATAATCAAGAATACTAGACGCTTTAAGTGCATCTGAATGATTAAAATTTTTTAAAACTCTTAGTTGATAATAAATTGCTAGTTTTTTCTTATCGTTTCTAAAAGCAGGAGTAGTTAAGTAATATGATTCTTTAATTATTTCTTCTTTTGAAATTTTAGAAATAAACATTCCTATTAAATACAATGAATATATTTTATTTACCTTACAATAACAACTATTTAATATAATTGCCATTGGATAATAATGAGGTATATTATTTTTAATAATTTTTGAAACAATAAAATTTAAATTATTATTAATTATATTTTTAGTATATTTATCATAATTATATAAAACTAAAACATCTCGACAATCATCAAAATATTTCATTATATTAATTATAAGTTCTGCCGGTAAATTAATTAACATTAATATTTTAATATTAATTAATATAAATAAAAATATTCAATTTTTATTTGTGAGGTTTATTTTAACTGTGTTAAAATAAAACTTATCACAAATAACCTTTGATTGGTATATATAGAAAAAGTTTTACTTTTTCTATCTTCCAATCAATTTTTATCAAATAAAATAACCAATTAATCCTCCAATTGCTACCATTATAATCCAATTTATAGAAAATAACTCATAATTAGTCCAGAAAGTTTTATATTTAAATGGAGCTAATAATATATTCCATAAACTACCAAATGATATTTCCATTATTCCATCACCATTTGGTCGAAATAATACTCCACCCATTGATGGTGATTCTAATTCAAATAAAAAATATACAAATCCTAATATGCATCCAATAATAATCATTAATTAAATATACATAATAATTTCTGAAAGAATTTCAATAAATTCATATAATAATATTTTAGGTGTATCATAAATTAACGTGCTATCAAAATCAATTTCTAGATGTTTACTCATAAAATTACAAACAGAATTATAGTTATATTCTTCTTCGAAACATTTATTAAATTCATTTATATTATGATAACCATCATATAGATCATCATTAATTCTTTCAATGGTTATATCTATTAAATTACTAAAAATATCATAATTATAAAACCTATTTTTATTAAATTGAATAAAAAATAATAATAAATAATCTCTATAAATGTGATTTATATAACATTTTGGGGTTTTAGTATTTTCTAATTTTTCTGCTAATCCAAAATCTGATATTTTATAACAATAACCTTTTGTATCTAAATCATAAGATTTGTTATTAATTATTATCTTTTGTTTATAATTTCCTCCTACATAATGAATTAATAAATTATTTGGTGTTAAATCACCATGAACTATTTTTAATTTATTATGTAATATATATAGACCATTAAAATAACAACCTAAAATACCTATTATATCTGAATAATCATTTTTTTTTATAAAATTATATAAATCTCCTTCATTCATATATTCCATATGAATATATCCATAAATATTTATAGATATACAATTAATCAATGGAACACATATTCCAACTTGTTTAGCTAAATTAATATCTGATTTATAATTATTTATAATTCTAATAAAAATATCATTATTTATATTATTTGCATTTTTCGCAAATTCAACTTCTCTTTCATATGATGTTGATCCATCTTCATAATTTTCCACCCTGAATTGTTTTATAATATAATAATAATTATGCTCTGTCTTTTTCTTAAAAATAACACCATATGAACCTTTCCCTATAAACTCTAAATCTAACGGTTTATCTAAACTCATTATAACTAATATTACTTAGAATTATTTATGGAGAATTAATAGGATTCAATACAAATATATCTAAACCTAATATTGTTCCAGTTGTAAATAAACCAGATACAATAAATATATGTAAAATTATAAATAATACTAATTCTTTTACGCTATAATATTTATTTTTAAAATTAAGAACATCTCTAAATATCAAATATCCTAAAAATCCAACCCATGCTAATATAACTACTACTCTTAAAATTATTCTATAAATTTTTTCAACTTTTTTATTTCTACCTGTAAATAAATTATCTATACCACCTTCATATTTATAATATCCATCTAAATTAAGTGTATCATATTCAATTGCACCAGCCCATTGTTGGCTGTTATCGCTATCTCCTATTTCTTTATTAACTTTAAAATAGTCAAAATTACCAGGTACTTTAGTTTCATCTTTATTAAAAATGTTAACAGAACCATCAGTTCCAAAAATAACAAATTGCGATGGGTCCCATTTTATATCTTTGCCAGTAACATCATTTCCAAATCCAAAAATACGTTTATATGTTCTAGCTTTATTATACATTGCATGTGATTCATTGGCTGAATACATAACAATTCTATTATTTTCCATTTCAACTTCATCTTCATTAAACCACATTCCATTACCATGAGCGCTACCAAAAACTCTAATCATATTACTTGAATTATCAATATCATTAATAGTTATTCTAACAACAACTTCTTCCTTATCAAATGAATGCTCTTCTTTTGTTCCATTCCATGAAAATGTAACAACATAAATTAAATCCATATATTTGACATTTTTAACAGTAAATTCTCCACTTGTTTTACAAAGAACTTGTGTTGCAACTGGACAATCAAATCTTTTACTTTTTGGAATTGTTATCATTTCTACATCTGCATTTGTAACATTAGATGGAGTTAAATCTGCAATTTTTAATAAATCATCAAAATTTGCAGGCATATAAGGTTCTTTTTTATAAAAATAAAAAATAGGACAATATTTTATAAATAATTTTTCCATAATATAATATAAAATACAAAAAAAATTGATATTTATTATAATTTTAAATAAACAATATTAATAATGCAATCGATACATAAAATTAATATTAATAATATATTAACTGATTATCAAAAAAGACTTTTACCAATTGAAATATGGGATATAATTGAAAAAATGACTGAGATTAATGTAGCAATTATTTATGAAAAAGTTAGACAAGGTATTATTAAAGTTAAATTAATAAATATATATTCAAATGATATAGTAAGAGAAATATTAATAGATAATTGTGATAATAATAATTATTCTGACAATGAAATAAAATTAAGTTCTGATTGCAAATCATTAGTATATCTAGATATCAATAATAATATGATATATTATGATATTGATACAAATATGACTGAATCAATTAAAATTATAAAATCAAATTGTAGACCTCGATACTATTTTTTTGATAGAAATGGTTTATATTTCGCATTATCCGGTGTTGATGAAACATATGTATTTGATATTAAAAATCAATTATTATTACATAAATTTGATTATCCATTACATTATATTAAAATAAGTGATGATTATAATAAAATATTATGTTGTTCATCTTTAGATCAAATACATTTATATGATTTTAAAACAGGAGATAGATTATTTTTTATGGATTTACATCATTTATCTTTTATTAATATTAATGGTTCCGCAGATTCTATAATACATGATGAAATGGGTTCAAAAATAAAAATACTTGAAAATAATAAATTAAAATTTGAATATAATTATGATGATAATGAATTCTTTTTAATTAAAGGGTTCGCTTTTTATCCAAATAAATGTTCTGAATTATTAGCATTATGTTTTACATATTATATTAAAATAATAAACATGAAAAACAATGAAATTAAAATAATAGATGATATTGAACCGTGTGATGATATTTATGATATTGAATTTACTAATGATGGCAAACATTTGATTTTACGAAAAGACCATAGTAATATTTATATAAAAAACAATGAATATAATTTAATAAAGAAATCTGGATAAACATTATCTGGTAAATATTTATGTCCTTCTATTAATATTTGTTTATTACCTAAATGAAGCGATATTCCATTATGATTATATTCAAATGATTTATCTAATGGTATATCACCATTTAATCTTTTTGCAACATATGCACCTTGTTGATAAGCAACTTGTCCTGTTTTAATAAAATTCACTTCTGAATTATAATTAGCACAATCTCCACCTAAATAAATATTATTATCTAATTGTAAATATTTATTTATAGGTTTAAAATTACTTGTTAAATTATTTGGTCTACTACCTATACAATAAAGATTATAACCATTATTTTCATTACATCTCTGACCAAAATTTAATTTAATATTAGTTTTGTTTAATGAATTAAATATTAATTCTTTATTTTTTGGATTAACATAATTAAACACATTATTTTTATCTAATAAATCAAACATTTTAATAAAATGAAATTTATTTGATAATATGTTTGTTATTTCTAATCCTATTGGTCCCATACCAATAATATTAATATATTTATTACTATAAATTTTATTAATTTCATTTTTCCAATCAACTAATGATTTTTGTGATCCTAAACCAATAACTAAATAATCATAATTATAAGAATTATCATTAATATTAATATTATTATTATTTATTTTCATAGATACTATTTCTTGTTTTATTTTTATTGGTTTTTTATAAAATAAATCTCTAAAATGAAATGATTTTTCATATTTTTGGTCTCTTTCTAATGCATACATTATATCTTGTGGATTAATAAATTCATCTTTATAAATTTGAGTTACATTGAATTTTTTATAATTTATATTATGCAAAAATCCTCTAGCAAAGAAACCATCACCCAATAATATAATGTGTTCTTTATTTATTTCCATTATAAATAAAATTAATAATACTTTAATTAAATTATACATATTTAATTTCAAAAATTATTGTAATATATAGTATAATTGTATAGTAAATTTTCTTTAAATGATGGGAAATTCAAATAAAAATTATTTCCAAATCTTTCTACACCAACTGGTTTTTTATCAGTATCTAACATAGCATTTTCAGAAAATACAATAATATAATCTTTAGCTTCTAAATAATATTTACCATTGTAATTAACAGGACAATTAAATTCTAATTTTACTATAAAATCATTTTCCATATTTTGAAATTTATAATTCATAAAAAATAATGAAATTTCTAATGAATTTTGTGCATAATTATGGATGCTATAAGACATTATATTAAATACTTCAAAATATACATTAGTTGTTTCCATTATTGTTTGAATTCCTCTATAAACATCAAATTCATCATATAATATAGAATTAAATTGAATCTTATTAATATTATTAATATTATTATTTTCATAAAATGCATCATATTTAATATTTAATTCATTTGTTTTATCATAATTATTTAATATTAAACTATCAGTATTGAAATTAGCCAAAAATAAGAAATTAGATAATGAATAATTTTCAAATGATAATTCTCCATGAAAATCATCATATGCATTTATAAAATTGAGACAAAATAATATATTAATTAAAATCAACAAAAATTTCATTAATAAATATATTTTATAATAAAATAATTAATTAATCAATTTTTATTTTTATATTTTATGTGAGATTCTCAAATAAATCAATACAACTAATAAAATAAAAATTATTATAATAATTATATCAATTATACTAATTGAATTTGAATCAGAATTAGTTAAATGTTCTATTGTAGGTAAAATAATACTAGCAGGATTCATAGTCGCTGGATTAAATTCTCCAGAAGCTATCATTATAATTAACATAGATAATTTTTATCTTTAGTTTTATTACATTTATTTCTACAAATATTATAACTAGTAAATGGTAGACATAATAATAAAAATGGAAATTTAATTGGACAACATAATATTCCTAAACAAACTCCATCATCATTTTTCATTCCATTTGTATATGTTAAAAATCCTTCAAACCATTCATCCATATTTACACAAAAATTATTCCCATATTTTGGTTTGCAACCACAAAGACATTTTTCACAATAACATTTATGATTATCTTGATTATCTTGATTATCTTGATTATCTTGATTATCTTGATTATTATCTAATGTTTGTTCCTTTGACATTAAATAATTAGTTAGTTTATATTTATATATTTTTTGTTAGTTTTTTATTTATAATATTATGAAACTCTTTGATTTCTTCTGTATAAAATTTAGTTAAGTCAACTGAAATTGGCTGTCCTACACATTTCATAGAATGAATATAAGGATAATCTTTTGAATTAACTATATTAACAGAATAATTAGTGTAGTTACATGTATTAATCAAATCTTGGTTTCTTTTAACACTTATTTGTTCATAAATTTTATAATCTATTTTATCAATATTAGTAGAAATGATAGTAAAAATTTTTGTTGTTTTATTTAATTGAGAAATTTTATAATCATAAAGCATTTGATTTTTAATATTAAAATGACATTCACCTATTTTAATATCTTGTTCTAAAATACTCATTTCTTCATAATATGTTTTAAGAAATGGAAATACAATTGATGTAAATGAATTTCTGGGTAAAAGACGCAGATTAACTAAGCTCATTATATAATATTCAAAATTACAGTTTAAATTATTTATTACTTTTAGTAGGTTTATGTATTTTATGTTATTAATAAAAGACATAAAAATAAATATATCTTTTATTAATAATGAAAGAACATAAAAAAAAGAGTATTTCAAATATAACTATTAGATGTGAATTTATAGATTTAATTGACCGTTTAGAAAGAATTAATTATGATTATGTTGATTTAAATGAATTAAATAATTTTGTATATATTGATCCAAAAAATGAAAACAGTTATAAGATATCAAATGTTATAAATAATCAGGAAAATTATATATTTCAATATAAAACATCTAATAATGAATTTATTAATATACCAAATGCAGAATTTAAACCTAATGTTGAATATGATTTTAATATAGATTTAATTAACAAAGTATTTACAAAACTTGATGAATACAATGATATAGATTTACATACAATAATTAATATAGATATGGATATTGAGATTGATAAGAATAAAAAACACAAATCATTGTTAAGGAAAATATTCGGATGCTAATAATAACCTCTGGTTATAAAAATTGATTTATTATTTAAATATTTAATTATTTATTCTAATTAATGTTAACCTTAAAAGACTCCAATATACATTTATTAAAATTAAATATTACTTTTGAACCCAAAACTCAAGATGGTGGGATTATTATTTGTAATTATGGTAAAAAATTATCAGAAATATATTTAGAAAAAAATTATAATTCAAATTATCAAGATGAACCATTTTATCTTAAAATAGGTGATACTATAATTACAAGTATTGAAAATAAAATAAAATTAGATGATGGTTTGTGTTTAGATAAATTATTACCAATTCTTTATAATATTAAATTTAATTCAACGGTTATTGCAGTTTATTATACTAATGAATCTGTATATATCAATGAATTTATATCATATAATTAATAAATAAATATTATTGACGACAAATAGGACAACGTTCCTTTAATAATTGAACCTGGCATGTAATACATATATGATGTTTACCACATCGAGTAGAATATAAAGTCTTATCATCATCCATACAGATAGGACAAGTATCAATAATAGTTTTATTATTATTAAATTGAGTAAATTCTTCATCCTTTATTTCATTTTCATCATAACAAGTTGAATAATCTTCTTCAACAGAACTTTGTTCATCATCATCTTCATCCTCATAACTAATACTTTGTATATCCTCATTATCCTCATCTTCCTCCTCTTCCTCATCATCAATCATATTATTCATACATTTAATATTTATATTATTAATAAAGTCATGAAATTCATCGACCATTTGATTATTATCAAGATTTTCAATGTATTCAGAATATTTTAGTAAAATTTCTTTATCAATATTCAAATAAATTTTATTTTTAATCATAGTATTAATATACTCAAATGCTTTATCACAATCATCTTTATTATAATAATATTTGATTATTTTAGGTAGGGCATTATAATTACCATTAATAAGAGCAAGACTATAATAATAATACATTTTTTCTTTATTATCTATAATAGTATCATAATAATCTCCTAATTTCAGATAACCATTATAATTATGAGAATCAATGCCCATTTTATAATATTCTTTCATCATATGATATTTTTTTTGCTTTTTGCAATAATCACCATATTTAATCATTGCATCTGAATTTCCCTTTTTAATAGCCATTAAATAATATTTTTCCATTAAATCATATTTTTTCTGATAATTATAATAATTAGCAAGTTCAACCATAGCAATAACAAAATCCTTATCTGCTGACATTTTAATATATTTTTCCATCAAACTTATTTTATTGATTGAAAAATAATATTGACCTAACAATAACATAGCAATTGTAATATCTTTTTCAATAGCTATCTTATAATATTTAATCATCATATCATACCTATTAATACTCTTATAATAATTTGCAATATTAATATTCGCATTATGATAACCCAAATTAATCGCCATCTTATAATATTTCATCATAGTTTGATATTTTTTGTTATTCAAATAATAATTACCTAACAAACACAAAACCATAATATTCCCATTTTCAATTGCTTTATTATAATAATAATGCATTTTAATGTAGTCCTTATTTTTTTCATAATAACTACCAAGCTTGCACATAGCAGTTGTATTTCCTTTTTCAACTGCTATATTATAAAATTTAATCATATCAGTTGTATTATTTTTTTTTTCATAATATTTAGCTAACCCAAGTAAATGATTGCATGTCATCTTATTAACATCTTCCTCAGTATCTAAATCCTGAATATCCTGAATATTTACAGTTAAATTGCGAATAGGAGATTTACGTCCTTTAGTAATATTATCATTACTATTATTCGCATCAATGTTAATCAATTCCATATAATATATTATTAATAAATATACAACAAATATTTCAATTTTTATTATAACAAATAATAAACCTATGGTTATTAATTGCATGGATATAACATGTTATTATAAAACCATAGTTTTTGTAGCTATTATAAATGTAGTCGACCCTTCCATAAAATAATTATAATCTTCTTTTTCTAAAAATAACATTAATTTATTTTTTATTATAAACTTAATAATTTTCACTAAATCAGTTGGATTATAATAAACCAAAAAATTATAACTTCTAGCTGATTTATATTTAACATCAGTAAATGATGTATTTTTAAAATCGTTTATAATACTACTTATATTACTAAAATTATAGCCCCATTTATAAACTAATCTTCGTATATCTTCATAATTAGATGGTTCATTAATAAATTGAGGTGATTTGATAAATAATTTGCCATCTTTTTTTAACATATTATAACAATTATTAATTAATTTGAGTCTATTTTTTGAATAATCAATTGATTCTAAAAATATAATTCTATCAAATTTATAATCAATTATTGGTTTTTGTAAGTTATCAAAATCCATTAAATAAACAAACATTCTATCTGACAAATTATATTTTTTTATATTTTTAGTAACTATATTAAACAATTTTTGAGTGTTCACTATACATGTAGATTTTAAATTTTTGAATTTATTACAAATATATACAGAAACCATACCTGTTCCACAACCTGCATCTAATATATGCATATTGTCTTTAATATCTGCTAGCTCTATAGTTGAATCAGTTGGATGTGACCATGGAAATTTACGAATATAAACAATATTATATGAATCTTCTACATCAACTAAATCTATCTTTGAATAATCATTTAAAATATGAGGTTCCTTATCATTAAATTTTAAATAATCGTAGTATATTTTATCCAAACTAAGATTAGTTTTTCCATTAAAATTTTCAATTGATTCAAATTTTAATAAATTTATATATGAAATATATCTAATAATAAAAAAAATTAACAATAAAATAATTATTATTAATAAAATTAACATATATATATATGTTATAAAAATAGATTAAATCTTTTGTAATCACCATAAAAATAATAATTTCGATTAAATATATTATAAATATATATTAAATTATATGTTTGAAAAATATATAGAAAATGATTTAAATTATTATTATAATACTATTGAACATTCTAAATTAAAAGAAATTATCAAATATTCATTAGAAGGCGGGAAAGGAATAAGAGGGGGTATTGTTAAACATATAATTGAAACATTAAGTGGCAAAGAATGCACTATATGGGAACCAATTGTATCAATTGAATTAATTCATGGATTAAGTTTAGTATTAGACGATTTACCATGTATGGATAATGATCTAATTAGAAGAAATAAACCATCTACATTTGCTAAATTTGGAGAAAGACACGCTATTTTAGTTTCAATGTTTGGTATAACGGAAGCATTTAGATTATTATTTAATGGAATGAAGGAATTAAATATTAATAGTGAAAATTATATAAAATATATTGAAAATATAATAAATGAATGGAATGAATTAATTGGTAAAAATTTAATAGTTGGGCAAATGATGGATTTTAAAGATAATATAGGAGAATTATTAAATTTAGATATCCCAACAACTAATCATAGTATTGATTTAATTTATTATAAAACTAGTTCTTTATTTATATTTGCTTTTATTTTAGGAGGATTGTATAGTAATACTAATATTTATAATATAGATGATTTCAAGAAAATGGGAGAATACTTTGGTCTAATGTATCAGATAATGGATGATAGTAATGATATATTAACAGATGAGGCTCATAAAAACATTGTTTTATCATATGGTAAAGAAAAAAGTATTCAATTATATAGAGATGCTGAATATAAATTTGTTGAATTATTAGTTAAATATAATTTAATGACACCTACATTTGAAAAATTAATTAATAAAATAAATCAAAAATTAAAAAATTAAATAAATATTATAAAATCTATAATATATATAATGGCTTATATAATGTCAATCACTTCTATTATACCAAGTATAATATTTGGTATAGTTCTTATAATAGGTTGGTTCCCAGTTATTGTTTTAACTGAAAAAAATAATAAAGGTAATGATGATGAATATAAATTATTATTAAGTAAAATTGACTCAGATTTAAAATTAACTGATGTTACAGATAAAATGCTTATTCGTGTACCAACTGACACTGATCGTGAACCAATATATTTTTTTGATATAACTAATGAATTTATGACAAAATATAATAATAATATTCATGTAACTGTTAATAAAAATACTAAAACAACTGATAGTAATGGAAAAACAACTACAAATACTGTTTTAAATGCTGATAGTATCAATAGAAATATACCATTAATAAATGGTGTTGTAATGGATACCAATGATTATGTTTATTTAGCAGAGCAGAATAAAGTATTTACAACAACTACTACAGATAGCACAGATAGTAATGTAACTTATGATTTAACATTTTATAGCATACCTCGAGATAAAAGTATAATGCAAGTAGAAGGTTTACAAAAATTTGAAACAGATTTAGATATGACAATTTATAATTATGAATTTGGCCCTACAAATATTGCAAAAAAAGCAATTAAAGATAGAAAATTAACCTCAGATAAACTTCAAATGTGGTTAGGTAGAATTGGAACATTTTTAATGTTATTTATAGGTTTATCATTATTAATATCTCCATTAACATTCTTAAATCAATTAGGTGACGCATTACCAGGACCATTAAAATTATTAGCTATTCCTGGGAAAATAATAGCAACTATATATGAAACATTCAGTTTCTTTGGTTCATTACTCTTAACTATATTAATGACATTCTTGGTTTGGTCTATCATAAATCATCCAATAATTTCAGTATTTATTGGTGGAATGATTGTTGGTTTATTATTATATTTTCATAAAAAATAAATATTAGGTTTCAATAAAAAATTTAACAGGTATATTATTTAATAAATTATACACTCCAACATCTAATTGCATTTCTATTATAAATAATTTACGTTCAATAATTGATATATGTGATGGATGTTTTACACCATTACTTGTAGCAATCATTTGTTCCATTAATACTTTTGTTTGTTGTTCAATTCCTTTTAATTTTCCTTCGTAAATCATTTTATCTAATTCTTTATTATATTGTTGTAATAGTTCATCTTTTGAACGACTATCCATATGTTCTTTCATTTTGATAAGTTCTTTATTTATAATTTGACGAAATAGTATTGTTTGTTCATCAGGTTTAGCAAATAAAAAAGTTAATAGTTCTTTTTTACGTTGTTTATGAGAATTCTCCATAATAATATTAATTTAAAATAAGGTTTATAAATTTCAATATTTATAGAGATGCTTCAATAACTTTATCACCAATCATCATAATAATATCATTATAATCATTATCATGCTGATTATCATGATAAATCTGTGCAAATCCAGTATCATACATAGTTGGATAAACTAGAATACAATTATAGTTATTTTCATCAAGATATTTTGCGTTGAATATATTTGGTGGATCAATATTATAAGAAACTCCAGAAGTCAGATTTTTATCAACTTTGTATATATAATAATTATCAATTAAAATTGCGTTTGATTTACTGATATTAATATTATATTCATCTGATATAATATTAATATGATTATGATTTATGTTCGGTATACAAATGTAAAACATAATATATTAATCTCTTATCTAAAGTAATGAAATATCAATTTTTCTAAAGTTAATAAAACCTTCGGTTCTGAGAGTCAGAAGAACCTTAGGTTTATAAATTAAATCTATAATCAATTTTTATTTTGGTTATTATAAACATCTAATACTCTAGCTGATGGGTCTATAAATGAAGATCCAGATTTAATACTCCATTTTGGTTGCCAATAATGAGGCAAAATACTAACTCTATTTATTCCAAAATACTCAATAAATTTATATAAATAATATTGAGATTCTTTTGTAGGAGGGACAAATAATTCTGATGGAATTTCATATTTATTAGTTTCAAATTTCTTATCAATATGTTCTTGGATCATTTGAAACCAAGAACGTTCCTTACTACTAACACCATCAGAAAATGCCTCCTTCTTACGCCATAAAACTTCTTCCGGTAGTAGATTTAGATTATCAAATGCTTTTCTAAATAAATATTTTTCCATATTGTGAGTTATAGGCATTCTTATTGTTGGCTCAATATTCCAATAATTATCAATAAACTCAGGATCAAGTAATGGAATACGAGCTTCTAATCCCCAACGTGAAACACATCTATCTGCACGACGTCCATCATACATATGAATATTTCTAACATACTCTTTTGATGCTTTATCTAATTCTTCTCCGTTTGGTGCATAGTAATTGAAAAGATATGAAGAACATACTTCATCTGGTCCTTCACCTACTAAAACAACTTTACAATCAGTATGTTCTGAAATATATTTGCTAACTAAATATTGTCCAACTGATGCTCTAATTGTTGTAATATCCCAAGTTTCTGTTGTTCTAATAACATCATCAATTGCCTCTAAACCTTCTTCTTCTGTAAAATATACTTCAGTATGATTACTCCCAATATGATTAGCTACCTTCTTTGCATAAATCATATCAGTGCTACCTTTAATACCACAACAGAATGTTCTAATATGACCGTGCGTCTCTCCTAAAATTCGAGCACTTATTGCTGCAACTAATGATGAATCAACACCACCTGATAATAAAAATGCAATTGGACGGTCTGCATGTAATCTTCTTTTAATACTATTAATAACTGCATTTCTAATTTTAGGTAAAATTAAATTAATATCAGTTTCATATGTTTTATTATTTGTTCTACTTTTATAAAAACTTAAATTATTATAACCTAAGATATTATTATATAAATCTGTTTTCATATCAAATTTATGAGAGCTATAATATGAAAGTGATTTTTCAACCATAATAATACTCCCTGGCTCAAATTCAATCACTTTTCCATCAAATGAACTCATACCTTTTATTTCTGAACTAAACATATCTATATTATCATTAAAACCTTGGTTATCTACTGTATAAAGTGGTCTGATACCAATCATATCACGACCTGCATAATATTTAGTTAATTGTTTCATATTATCAAATTCAAACATAACAAATGCATATTCTCCTTTTACTTCATTCTTCATCATATGAAACCATTCATTATAATCAGGATTTCCCTGATTGTTTTTTGCTAATAAATATAATTTTGGGATAACCATACAATCACTTGTTCCAATATTAAGATTGTATTTTTTATCTAATTGTTGAAAATTATAAATTTCACCATTGCAAATAAAAACAATAGTTCTGTCTATATCATTAAATATATAAGGTTGATTACTCTTAAAACTTGTATCCATGATGGCCAAACGATGAAAACCAACATATACTTGATTAAATGTCTCAAAATGAGAATTATCTGGCCCACGATGCTTTAGTTGCCAAAAATCAGCTAGATATTTAGAAATATCTACCTTTTGGTTATCATTTGTTTTTTCAATTAAAGCCCAAATACCACACATTATATATTAATAAAATTATTTGATTAAATCATTTTATATTAATTTAGCAGATGCATAAATTAAAATTAAAATAAGAAAACATATTAATAATAATGGATATATAGGATTAAGAGTTGTTATATCAAATGGTTCTTGCATTTCTTTTACTACAGTAATTGTAAATTTTTCACTGCTTAATCTATCAAAACCGGTTTTGCCTTTAATAATATATATTCCAATTAAATGATCTGGAGATTGAGTATTACCAAGTGCATTAGCTACATTATCTGGACAATTACCTAAAAATTTAACAGATTGTAAAGCAGTTGTTTTAAAAGCATCATTACCAATAGATGCAACTGATGCGGGTAATGTAGTAGTTGCAATTGCTGTTCCTTGAAAGGCACTATTTCCAATTGTTTTTAAGGTGCTGTCTGTCTTTAAATTTAAATATTGTAAATTTGTGCATCCTGAAAATGCACTGTCTCCAATTGATGTTACACTTGATGGAATAGTAATTCCTTTAATACTTGTTATTCCATTAAAAGCATCATGATCTATAGTTGAAACAGGTTTATCATTTATTTTATCAGGAATAATTAAAGGTTTAAAAAACACAAATTTCTTAGAATTGCTAGTAGTAGCGTTTGGAACAGTAGTTGTTGTAGTTGTTTCTGGTTGAATATATCCTGTTATAGTTATTGTATTATCTGAACCAAGAGACCATGCAAAATTATCAGTTGTTCCAGTATTTTCATCTACGAATTTTTCTATAAAAGCCATTATATATATATATAGATTATAAAAATTTATAATATTATAAATGATATAAAAAAATAAACCTTATAAAATAATAATATGTCTCTAGTCCAACAATTAACTGAATTTCGTTTCAATCTCGAAACACTTGATTTATTAAACAATATGGGAAAAACATCTGATTATACTAACCAAATGTTAGGTGAACTTGGATTATCATCCCAATTAGTTAAATTTATGCAATCAAACCGAATGCTTCTTAATAGTGTTCTTCTTCGTCTTCAACTCTATAGCGAACAAAATATTGGAGAACAAAAAGTGCGTAGTAATTTAGCTGTTTTAAATAATTCATCTGTTAGTTCTTTACTTGATTTTCTTTACAAATCAACAACTGCTCCTACACCAAAGGAGGTGAAAAAATCTACTCCACCTCCTACACCACGCGAAGCTCCAATTCCTGTAGCTGAACCTGAACCAGAAGAAGAACCAGAAGAACAACAAGAAGTAGCTGAAGAGGAGGAAGAAGAAAGCCATTTTGATGCTTTCTTTTCAGCATGTGTTCGTCAATCAGATGATGCCAGTCATACCGTCAAGATGAGCGCAATGTATGATGCTTTCACCAAGTGGTGGTCTAAGAACTACGAAGATGAAGCACCTACAAAGGATGAATTAAAAGAATACTTATCAGAAAGATTAGACCATACAATTAAATCAATTGTTTCTAACGTTTCGTTAGTTTAATATATAAATATAATTAATATTAATGGAAGCAAATATAATATGTCCCAAATGTAATACTGATATGAATTCTTATAAATGCGAACATATATGCAATTATTGTGATACAATATATTGCTTATCATGTAACGAGCCTTTTTATATTATAAATTTGATTAGTTATAAAGGTCATAGAAAAAATTGTTATATTATTAATTCTAATATATCAAAATTATAATTAATTTTATTTAGAGAAACAATCTAAATAAAATTAATGTCAGAAAATCTCAATATAGCTTTAGATATTAAGTGTCCTAAATGTTCATCCAATGAATCAAGTTATCTTTTTTGTAAGAATTGCACTACTTATTATTGTATGAATTGTAATATTAACTATTATGTTGAAAATGAAAAAGTTATAGAAAACAAGATGCATATTCATTGTAATCCTCATTATAATCAAGATGATTGTAATCAAGATGATTTATCTAGTATTGATTTAAGCGATTATGATGAATAATATTAACCTTTGGTTTTATTTTCTTCTAAAAAACATAAAAAAACTATTATCAATATTATGCATTTCATAATAATAATATTTTTTAAAATATTTTGAAAATATATTTTCCCATTTATTCATTTGTAGATATTTTGCATAAAAATGTTTTGTATCTACAAATTGTTCATATGTTAATTTTTGAGATAATACTACATCATATAAACAATGCTCTAGGTCAATTAAATTGGCTATATCATTACTATTACTCGAAGAGTTATTATTATGTTCATATAATACAATAACTCCTTTATCAGATAGGATTCTATTAAAATTATCTAAAATATAATTATATTCATTTTCTTTAATATGATGTAGACTGTGAAATATTGTTATTAAATCAATACTTTTATCTTTTATGTTTGATAATTTATTATAATGTGTAAAAGTAATATCCTTACGAGGTTCCCATTTAAGACCAGCCCATTCATCTATATCAACTACATTAATATTATTTTTAGATAAATTTAATTGTTTACCAATAGTATAAGCAGTATCTCCTATATTACCACCAAAATCTAATATACTATTAATTTTTATATTGTAAATATGAGGTTTAATAAAAGACCATTTAAATTCAGCTCTTTTAATATTATATTTTTCATTATAAGTATTAATAGGCCCTGTTTTATTTTTAACTATTTCTCTAAATTTATTAATAATAAATTTATCAGAAGAGGCTTCCTGTATTACATTAATTATAATATTTTTATCAATATTTGCATTCCATAATATTTTAATAAATAACTTTAATAATCTTTTATTCATATAATTATTTTTTAATAAATTATCAATAATAGTTGAAGTTAACGATAATTTATAATTGTAATTATTTAATTTTCTCGTTCCACGATATATTTTTTTCATAATAATATAATTTATATTATTATTATGAATTATGCTGATTTAATTACATTAATAGGAATGATAGTTGTTATTTATTCTCTATTTACTTATTATCACACAAATAATATTATTTATATATTAACTGCATTAATTGGGTTTACATGTGATTATTTTGATGGATACATTGCTAGAAAATATAAATTATCAAGTTATTTTGGTAATATATTAGATAAATTAGTAGATAAAATTAATCAAATAGGTATATTATTATTATTAATATTTAAATTTGATGTATCTCCATTTTATTTATTGTTGTATATTATTAGAGAAACCATAATGTTTATTATGAGGAAAAAAAATATTAAACCAACATCATCCTCATTTTATGGGAAATTAAAAACTGCATTATTTCCATTATTATTAATATTATTTCACTATAGTGTTAGTATTAGAATGGAATTCCTTCAATTGTTAACTATATTTAATTTTACAACACTTATAATATAATCCATATCCTAATACTGCTATAAAAAAAGCATCTAATCTATCTAAAACACCGCCGTGAGATAGTAATATTTCAGAATAATCTTTTACACCTATTTTTCTTTTAATATATGAAAAAAATAAATCACCTACTATACCAAATATATATATTAAATTAAAATCAATAAAATTATAATCTAATTTTATTTGTAGGTTAATAAAATATACTATTAGTATTCCAATATATCCACCAATATAACCTTCATATGTTTTATTCGGTGATATCCATCCAATTTTATTCTTTCCAAAATATTTTCCACTAAACTCCTGAAAAACATCACTTATAATAACTATAATTAAAACAAATATTAATTCATTCATGTTTAACACTTTTGATGATATTATTTCACCAGTTATTAGTAATATAAATAATCCAAAACCTATTAATACTTCTTCTTTATGACAAGTGTCTTTAAAATAATTAGAAATTAATTCATATATTCCACCTATCAATGCAACTGACATAAACATATCAATAAAATCAAATATAATACTCATACAAACAACTAATCCAAGTATTAATCCTACTAATATTTTATTCATTTAATATTATTAAATAATAATATTAAATAATAATGATAACGAAATATGTATTATGTGTTATTCTAATAATGACTGAACTCTACCCATATGTAAATCGCTATTCGCTTTCCCAAATGTGTTATGTATTATATATACATCATTAAATGTGATGTTTTATCTTCTTTCTTTTTTCCAGAAGTAATTTGTTCTATACTTTTTTGAAAATCATCTCTTGATAATTTTTTATGTAAACCATCTAAAGTTAATGATATTTTCATACTTCTAACACAATAATTTTCTTTTGCTAATTGAAATAATTTTCTCATATCACCACCATAATATTTGAAATTATCTTTATGTTCTTTTATATCATTAATAGTTATAGCATTATCTTCCAACTCCCATTTTTCTTGAACTATAAATGATTTTAATATTGCTAATAATTCAGTCTCATCATATCCCTTAATTTCAAGCTTAACAGTGAACCGTCTTTCTAAACCTTTGTTGTATGCTAAAAAACTTTCTTCAATATCCTCCTTATATCCACCTACAATTAATAACCATGGTCTATCTATTCTTGACATGTTAAGATTAATTGTATCAATACATTCTTTCGCAAATGAATCACGACCTTCTTTGTTTCCAAGACTATAAACTTCGTCAATAAAAAGAACTCCTCCTAAGGCAGAATCAATAACTTTTTGAGTTTTATCAGCTGTTTGACCTAAATATTTAGCAACTAAATCAGAACGTGTAGCTGTAATAAAATTATCATTTTCTAAAAATCCAAGTCTTAAATAAATATTACCCATAATTTTAGCAATTGTTGTTTTACCAACACCAGGTGGCCCCATTATCATTATATGATTCATTTCATTGCAAGTATGTTCTGTTTTGATATCATGAAGAAAATAACAAATAGACCGAAATATCTTTTCTTTAACATTATCCATTCCAATAATTATATTTAATTCTTCTAATGCAGGAATAATATTATACAGTTTATTAAATTTATCATTCGCAACAAAATCAAATTTTCTTGGATGATTTTTTAAATTAATAATATCATTTATATTATTTAAATTACTAAAGATATCTAATGCAATTGATTCAATCTCTTCAGGTCTTGAACGCTTAAATCTTTTAACTTTTTTAAATTCATCAGATAATAAATCTGTTTGCTTTCTTTTTTTAGTTTTCTTTTCCTCACCATATAATTGTTCTTTTAATTTTTCATTTTTTAATCTTATACAAAACATTTCACTTTTAGTATCTTCTAACTCTCTTCTTAATTCAGTATTTTCACTTTTTAAAGAAAGTAGTTCTTTATCATAGAATTGATTATAAAGCATAAAATTCCACATACCATTAATTCTATTATTAACAGTTTCATTAAATTGTTTCCATCTCATATTAATATCAATAACATCCATAATATCTACGGTTTCAAATTGTTCCGATGTTCCATTAAAATTTGACATATCTGTCATTAATATATTATATATAATTAATCCTTATATTAATATTAATATTAATTATATTAAATGAATTTTAAATTTTTTAATGAATTTTAAATGAATCTTTTATTTTCTAATTAATTTACATTTCTTCCCATTTCCGAACGTTCTTCGACTTCTTGTGCGTGGGTTTGTCGGAAATGTTAAAATCTTTTTCAATTTTCGAATTTTTTCGAATGTTTTTCCCGAAACGCACAAGTTTGAATGCGTGCACTAGCTCTTGCATCTCACTTTCCTCATTATAATCAATCTCAATATCTTTAAATGTTATTGTGCTAGATTTAATAATCTTAGACATACCTATATATACTATAGCCCTTTAGAATGTATTTATTTCAATTTTTATGGATTTATATTCGTAATACAAATATAAATACATAATAATAGTAATTGCGTGGACGTTTATAAAAACTAAATTACAAAGTAATTTAATTTTTAACGTCCCACGTTATTTCAATTTTTATTATAAATGAAGATTTATGCACTCAGACAATGGATGAGACTGATGATAATAAAATGGATATAGATTGAATATTATTATATAAACAATATATAATAATATATATTATTATGTCATGTGATAATTATGATATGGATACAATTATTATAAAAAAAAAGGAAATATTAGCTGATATAAGCATTTATCAGAAGAAATTAATGACTTTAGAAAATGAATTATTAAAAATAGAACATATAATGGCTTCTTTTAGCGAAATGAATATTGCAGATAATTTATCGTTAAGCGAACAACAAAAAGTTATTGTTGAATCAAAAGATAAAAATATTTTAGTAGTTGCTTGTCCTGGCTCTGGGAAAACTCATACATTAATTTCAAGATATATTAATTTAGTTACAAAAGAAAAAGCAGAACCATCTAGTATTATTTTAATTACATTTACTAAAAAAGCTGGTATGGAAATGAATCAACGTATTAGTAATATTATACCACATAAACTACCATATTATGTTGGTAGTTTGCATGGTTTAGGTTTCAGATTATTACAAGAATTTAATAAAATAAGTTATACTGTTTTAGATGAAAATGACAGTCATTATATTATTAAAAAATGTGCAGATACAATATTAATTCCGTGTAAGGATTTAAATGATGATGAAGTGTCTATGATTAGACGTCAGATTGTTTATATTTATGACAAAATTTCTACATCTTATCCTTGTAATGTTGATGATGCAATTAAACATCTAAGTGTTTCATCAAAATATAAAACTATTATTAATAATATATTAAAAGAATATAAAAATGAAAAGAAAAAACAAAATTTAATTGATTTCAATGACTTGATGATACAATTTTGCCAATTACTGGGAACAAAAAAAATTAATCCATTTTTAGAAAAAGTTAAATATATTTTTTTTGATGAGTATCAAGATATTAATCCAGTTCAAAATTATATATTAGGATGCTTTAAAGAAAAAAGTAATATTATGGTAGTTGGTGATGATGCACAAGCCATCTACGCATTTCGTGGTAGTAGTGTTCAATATATTTGGGATTTTGAAAAAGAATATAATAATGTTAATAAATTTTTATTAGAAACAAATTATCGTTCAACCCCATCAATTGTTAACTGCTTTCAAGATATTATATCTCATAATATTAATCAATATAAAAAAAATGTTAAATCAAATCAAACAGAATTAGGTATGAAACCATATATTAAATGTCATGATTCATTTCAAGAACAATATAAATGGGTTGCAGATGATATTGCTAATAAATATAAGAATGGTGTTCCATTAAGAGAAATGGTTATATTATCGAGAAAAAATAGTTCTTTAGATGAAATAGAAAAGGAATTAATAACTCATTCAATTCCAGTTATTAAAAGTATAGGTATTTCTTTATTAAATAAACAGCATATCAAAGATTTTATTGCATTTTTAACAATTATAACTAATCCAAAATCTTTAATCCATTGGAAAAGAATTTTGGCCCTACATAAAAATATTGGTATAGCTAGAGCAAATGAGATTATTGATACTAATGATAATATTAATGAGGCAATTAAAGAATTTATTTTAGATAATCCAAATTTGAATCTTGATAGCTTAAAGAATTTAAATATTTTTTTATTAGGTTTAAAAAATAAACAAATCAAGGAACAACTTTTATTGATACAACGTTATTTAGTGAATTTATGGACTATTAACAACGAAAAGAATTTAGACCTTAGAGAAAAAGATTTATTATCATTATTATCTTTTATGAATAAACAATCAATAGAAGAATTTATTAGTAATATTCATTTAAATTTAGAAATAGATACAATTGAAGACTCTCTTTTCTTATCAACTGTTCATGGAAGTAAGGGTTTAGAATGGGAATATGTTTATATTATTGATATGGATTGTAAAAATTTTCCAAATATTAGACAGAGTTATTACAAAGATGAAATAGATAATGTTATGGAAGAAAGACGCCTTTTTTATGTAGCTACATCAAGAGCCAAAAAATATTTATCTATTAATTTTACTCAAGATGTATTAAATGAAGTTTATATATCTCCATTTATTAGAGAATTAAATGAAACAAATTATATTGGGTCTAATTTATTAAAATCATTATCAATTAATTATAACTATACTGGAAATATATCTACAGACATTAATAATTATTTACGTTTCAATGGATATAAACAATTGTCTGAAATTGTTTTAAATATCAAATCATCAAGAAGTAATATTGGATTTAAAACAGATTTACCCGTACCGGTAACATTAAAAAATAGATTTATTGCAGGTAATATGATGGACTTGTTAGTATCAAAAATTATACATAATAATTTCCCAGAAATTGTTGAACATTTTGATTTATCACAAAATCATCATAATAAATTATCTGAAAAAATTTATCAGAATTATATTGATAGATTTACTGATTGGAGAACTATATTAAATGATATTTTTTACATATCAACTATTAAAAAATTAAATCATAGTGATAGCAATAATAATATAGATGAATGGAAAGAATATTTATTAAATGAATCTACATCTACTTTTTACAATAATGTAGAAAAATGTATTATTAAATTAATTAATAGTTTATTGAATAATAATATTAATAATAATATTAAAATACATACAAATATTACTAATAAAAGTATTAAAGGTGAAATAGATTTCATGGTAAATGATACATTAATTGAAATGAAAACAACACCTGATGATGCATGCACTTTTCCAAATGTGTGCCAAACTTTAATGTATGGATGGTTATTAGGTAAAAAGAATATTAATATAAGCAAAGTGATTATTTTAAATTTATGGGATGGAACAATTGATACATTTGATATAGATAACTTTAATTTTTATAAATTTAAAAAAATATTATATTATAAACAAGCAACATCTTAAAAAAATTGAAGAATTTATTATCATTATATTAATGATAATAAATTAATGCCATCTTTAATAAATGATGTTAATATTTTAAATTTCCTTGAGTATATTGATAAAGATACAAAGGGTTCAATTAATTGTAATTATGTTGATTATTTAGTTCCTATTAATAATCTAGCAAATAATAGTTCAAGTGAAGTTAGTCAATATAATAATTTTATTAACAATTCTAATAAAAATTATCCTAATTTAAGTAAATTAAATGATTTAATTAATATGGCAAAGCAGAAAGATCTAATTGATTTTCATCGGCAATTTTGTGTTTATTTGTGGTATTGGATTTATCATTAAAAGTTATTTTATTTATTATATTAATAATGAATAATAATAATTCAAATATGAATAGATATATTGGAAAATTAATTGATGCATCATTATTACCAAAAACAGAAGATGGATTTACTTGTTGTCGCTGGTGTAATGGTCCAGTTAAACCACCTAAAAGAACTATGTGTAGTCCAGAATGTGTTCATGAAATATTAATTAGAACAAATACTAATTATTTACGCACTTGTTTATATAAAAGAGATAAGGCTATTTGTGCATTATGTCATATTGATACAAAAGATATTGCTAAAAAAGCAATAAATTTAGTAGGACAAGATAAAGAAGACTTTCTAAAAGAACATAGTATATCATTAAAAAGAAAAATATGGATAAAAAAACATGGAGGAGGATTATGGGATGCTGATCATATAATTCCAGTTGTTAAAGGAGGTGGGCTTTGTGGATTAGATAATCTTAGAACTTTATGTATTAAATGTCATAAAAATGAAACCAAAAAATTATTAACCAAAGATTCTTCAAAAAAGAAAGATAATATCGAAGATTAAAAAATCAAATATTAGATTAGAACCGTAGGTTAACATAAACAACATTTTTTATCACAATATTTTTTTATACAATCACTGCAAAATGAATGATTACAATTTAAAGTAAATAGTTCTATTTTATGTGATTTATTAGTTAAACAAGCAGGACATTTACTAAAACGACTCAAATTAAATTTACAATTAAATTCAACGTTGTCATAATTTTTAAATGTGTCATTTTTAATATTATATTTTTTATAAAATTCATATCTTTCAAAATTTGTTGTTATTTTTTTCAGCATATCAATATATATTTTTTTTGGTTTAAGTTGAATTGCTTTAATTAATAATTCTTTTTTTTGGTTATTTTCACCTACTAATTTAGCGTATTCATAACATGCCCTATAGTTTGTATTTACTAATTTTTTAAAGATATCTGATGCTTTTTTATAATCTTTTGAAACATTCCATAAATATATTCCCTGATTTATTAATGCATTATCATCAGAACCTTCGGTTTGATTATCTAAACCCATCTGATTATATTTTAAAAATAAATCAAATTCCCCATTACATAAATATTCATAAGCTAGATTAGTAGCTGATAATAAATGGCCTTTATTTGCTCCTAATTCAAAATATCTAATTGATTTTTCTTTGTCATTTAGAATATTATATAGTATTCCAAGAGTACAAGAAGCTCTCAAACTGTCTCTAATTATAGCTTGTTCTAATATTTCAATTGCACTATCATAATCCTTTTTTGAAATATCATATAATGCAATAATAATCATCATGTCGCTGTCCATATTATTATCAAAATATTTTCCGGGACACATGTTATTAAATAAATCAATAATCATATTTTCATATTTTTTTTTAATTTCTGGTTCAAAATCAAAATTACAATATAATTCTATTGCATCTAAATCCATCATAAATATAATTTTATTATAAAATAAATGTTTAATTATATTATAATAAATTCTATTTTATATTATATGATATCTCAAGAAAAAATTGAGATTGTAGGTGGCGCTAAATGCCCTAAAGGTATGATTGAAAGAGTTGGTTATTCTTTTAAAAGAAAAACATCAAAGAAAAAAATTAATGTTAAAGCAGTATGTATTAAAGATCAGGGTAAATCTGGAAAAGGACCTAAATTAGGTATCTTACCAAAAGAAGACATGGGTATTTTATCAGATTATGGATACTCCTTAAAAGATACTCACGATGAAAGAATAAAAGCTTTGAAAAGAGCAATAAAACATCATAAAGAACTCAAAATTTTAAGACATATTAATGCTCTTAGAACATTATTTAAATCAAATGAAAAGTATTATAATAAATTAGATAAGGATTTAAAATGGATACAAAAAGATTATAAATCATAACACATAACACATATGACCAAATTATATTAGTAAAATATTATCCTTATTCAACCATAATATTTGTTTCATTTTATTTCCATTTAATTCTTCGTGCACATAATAAGGTAAATAAAAATATTCGATTTTATATCTATCTGTTATTTTACGATGTAATCTAATTGATTTAATATAATCAGAAATATATTCTATAAACATGCCTTCATATTTCTTATTAATCATTTCTGTATAATCTAGTAATACTGGCATTTTTTTCATGAGATTATCAAGAAAAAATTTATGAGCATCATGAATTTCTGTTGTATTTCTATTAAATACTTCCATGTGAGAATAATACATTAAATATAATAATAACTCAAATTGTGTTTCATTTATATCAATAACTTCTGATATTTTTATATTAAATAATATTTTTCCTAAATTTATATAATTAGATTCATATTTTAATCTTATATTAAATATATTATTTAAATCTATTTTTTTTGTTGTTTTATTATATATATAATCATTAATTAGAACACCTAATTTATTATATATTGGTGAAATAGGCATGTAATAATCAATTAAATATATATTTTCCATCAAATAACAACTACTATCATCACTATCATATAATTGTACTAAAATAAATGGGTCAATATAGTCATTATTCACTATACGGTCAACCAAACAATTATTAAATAAATTATAAGAAAATAGTAAAACTATATCTTTTGAATTAAGTTTATAAGATATTTCTAAATAAACAAAATTTTTTCTAAATTGTATTAGGTCTTTGAATGGATTGTATCTAAATGAAATAATTGGTGTTGACAAACCTTTCTGCTTTACAATCCTATTTTCTGCTTCAGCTTCTGCTTCTGCCTCAGCCTCAGCCTCAGCCTCAGCCTCAGCCTCAGCCTCAGCTTCTGATTCTGATTCTGCTAATATTGAATAGCTAATTGTATTTTTAGCAAATATTATTTTTAATAATTCCTTTATATCTAAAGACATTAAATATTCATATTTTTGTTTAATTAATGGGTTAGATAATTTAGGGTCAATATTTGTTATAATTTTTTCGTTAATAATAGCATATAAATCTGGTGTAGATGTAACATTATAATCATGTAAAGGTTTTAAATTAGTTTCTAAATAATTATTTGTTATTTGTCTATTATAACATTTAAAATATTGGAAATCTAATAATGTTTGATTATTTTGATTAAATATTATTTCATTATTTAATATTAACTCTAATATTGATGTAGTATTACTTAATATATCATCATTTACCATACCAATTATGCAATGATGTCCTTTATTTAATTTTCTCATACGAAAAATAGCTTGTGCTACTTCTGTATATTTATTTTTATTATTCAATATTAACAAACCATTTAATAAATTAGATTGTTTAAAATCAATACCAACTATATGTTTTTGACTATAATAATAAATAACTTCCCCTTTTTTGTATGGAAAATATTCATAATTATATATTTTTCCATCTTTACATATTTTTTTAGTGTTATCTTTTAATAAAAATATAACTGGTTTATTTGTCTGAATATTCAATAATAATGCTAGGTCTTTATTTTCAATATCTCTAAATAAAGCACAACAATCTATAATAACATCAAAAGTTTTAATATCTGTTAATAATTTGTTATTAATATTAATTAATTGACTAACATCTTTTATATTTTTTAATTGAGATAATATATCATCTACATCACTTGATTTTATACTAAAAACATCATTTGTTTCTAATATAGCATTACTTACATTTTTGTATTCATCCTCATCTTTTATAATTTCATTGTATTTATTTAACTGAGTAAATGGTTCTATATCAATTTTAATATTAACAGTTCCAGAATATCCAACTTGCCAATGACTAGTTTTATTAATTATATCAATAAAAGAACAATTTCTAACACTTGTTGATACACCATAAGTACTAAATATTAATAAAAAGTATTTTTTAATTAAATCTATATTTATAGAACTTTTATTTTTATCTGTTTCTAATAAATATAAATTTTCATCTATAACATCTGTTGATTTTAATTTTGGATACAAACATAAAAATATTTCTGTAAATAGTTTTTTGTCTTCATTCTTAATAAATTTAATATCAGGTAATTCTAAAATAAAATGATTGAACTCACTATTATAAAAATATAACATTGTTAAAACAATTGTAATTATATTTGAACTAAATTTAGAACCTTCTAATGGACTGTCTTTTCTTAAATATGGAATACAATATCTATCATTATTTTCAACACTCATGCCGAATGATACATTTTTTATAAATGTTTTATTATAATTTCTAAGTATATCATCTATTTCTTCCTCTACACTAAATTCATTAAATGTCATTTGTTTTTTATCAATAATAATATCTTTTATTTTATTAAAAATGTATTCAACTAATTTTTCAGATATAACATTTTCTTCTTCAATTATATTAAAATTACTTTGTAATGGATTATACATATAATCAAATTCATCAATAATATAAATATCATTATCTTTAAGTTCTCTATTTAAAAATTTTAATTTAATATCTGAATCACTTAATATTATATTATTTAAATTAAATATATTTTGATATTCAATAAAAGTATTTTTTGTTTGTTCCATTAAATGCATAGGAACTACAATATGAATTTTACTATTTTCTTTTAATCTTGATAATGCATAATTTAATAAAACTACTAACATTGGAGTAATTATACTACTTTTACCTTTACCCATCATAAATTGATGTATTTTATATTTATTAGATGGGTTTCTGATACTGTTTATATAATTTTCATATATATCAGTTATTTTAATCCATTGTTCGTTTCTAATAATATTACCAAATATAATTTCAACAGATGTTGACAATTTTGATTGTGTTTTAATCGGTTTATTAACTGAAAACAATTCATCTATTTCAATTATTTCATGACATGATAACTTTTCACAATTAGTTAGTATATTATATAATCTTAATAAATTTTTAATATAAATATTTATTTTCATAACATAACTACATACTATTAAATTTTTATCTAAAAATTCTAAATAACAACCCATATTTTCATCATGATTAATTTTTTTTACTAAATAATTTAATAATATGCGTAATTTTTCATCTATTAAAGATTTAACATGAACAGCTATTTCGCCTGGGTTATTTTGACAATTTGTAGAGCAATTGTATTTAGCATCAATACCATAATTATTTAATGTAAGTAATGGAGGTGTAGAAATATTTAGCCATTTTATTAAAGGATATTTTGTATCATAATTCTCAACAGGTTTTGATAAACCTGCTATTAATGAATTAATTTCATTATCTATTATTTTCATAGTCATTTCTAATTTTGTTAATGACAATACTTTTAAATTAACTGATTCATCTTCTAATTTATATGGTACATTTTTAATATATGGAAAATAAATATTATATATATTATATAATTTATTTAATTTGTTAATAAATTCAAAATTATTATAAAATGGCGTTAAATAATTATCTTTAATTGATAAATAAATATATTCTTTTGTTTGATTGTCTTCTGTTATATTAGTGAAAATACCTTCTCTTTTATAAGATGTGCATAAGATTGTAGAACATTTTTTTTCGCTTTTATAATTTACAATACTATAAACACCTATATTATTTGATTCATCAATACTAACAAAATTTAAAGCTAATTTTGGTGAAAAAACTAAAAATGGATATTTAATATAATCGCATGATAATTGGACTTTTGATAAATTAATATACATATCTCCTGACAATATAAAACTAGAACCATATCTATTTGGTCTACTTATGTCAAATTGTATTACTAATTGTGGTTCTTTTTCATAATTTGTAATTATAAATAATTTGTCATCTGTAATAAAACAATAATCATCATCATAATGATATAACATATTTCCTAAAAGAAAAGTACTATCTAATTTATCAATACATTTAATACTAAAATTATCAAATTTAGTTGTTTTATATGTTCCATCTGTTGTTAAATACGAAATATTTCCATTATCATATTTAAAATATTTATTATTTAAATTAAATTTATAAGAATATAATATTTTTAATATAAAATCATCATCAACAATTATATTATTTTTAAATGCATCTGCTATTTTATTAACAATATATACATTTAATTTGCTGTCTGATATATTTATAGAGTTTGTTTGTTCTGGTGCATTTATATTAATTATATCTATTGAAATAAATTTTAAATTACTATCATAATTTCTATCAAATACAAAATAATATTTATTAAGAAATAAATTAATACATATTTTTAATAAATTATAATAATCAGTCATTCTTTCTTGGTCAATTTCTGTATTATTTAAAATATTTTCTGATGCATATTTGTAAAGTTTACTAATTAATAAATATATTTCATCTTTAGTTAAATGAATATTAATTATTTGTTTATTTTTTAATATAAAATATAAAATACTCATAAAATTAGTCTCATTTATATTATAATATATATTTTTAATATCATTAACAATTTGCATGTTTAAGTTAAACTCATAATTGCATGATTCAATACCAAGTTTTAATGTATAAGTTTTAATTTTCTTTGATGTATCCATATTAAGTTGTCCATATGTATGTATATATTGCTTAAAATTTGTTAATAATATAAGATTATGTATTTCTCCTTCAGAAATATATGCAGTATCTGTAGTAAAAATAGATTTATTTTTTTTTATTGTATCAGGATCTATCATGTCTTTTAATATAATAGAATATTGTATATCATTCGCAGTAGCTCCTTTATTTTCATTAAAATATGAATAAAAATTAAAAATCCAATATATTTCATCTAATAACAAGTTAAATCTTGTTAAATATGAAAAATCAAGTGGTTTTTTAAATTTTCTAGATAATGAAGCACCTTTAGTATAATCTTTAAATATTATACTACTCCATCTATCAAAATTAAAATAATATTCATATAATATAGATAAATAAATCAATTCTAAATAACATGTATGAATATTTTTTTTAGGATTTCTTCTCTCCCCATTAAAATACATAATTTTATCCATAATTCTTTTTTGTATATTCATTTTGTTTCTTTTTTCTTTGTTTCTCATATCATTTATTATATTTTCCAAGTCAAATTTATTAAATAAAAATAATACATCATTATTTATTTCATACATATTTATATATTTTGTTGTAAAATTAATTTGTTTATCTGCTTTAAACATATCTAAGTTTTTATTAATAAAATTAATATGATTAAAATCATTATTAAAATCCATTAAAATGTTATCATTTTTTAATTTATCTGTTAGTGATATACAATAAAAGGGTGCTTCTTGTAGTCCTAGCTGATAATTATCATTCGTGTAATAATCAACTAATACTTTATTATTTTCTTCAGATAAATTTAAATAAAAATATAAAATAAAATTATTAAACTTATCATCAGATAATAAATAATAAAATACTGCTAATAAAATTGATTTATAAGTACATGAACCTGCTTCCTGTAATTTAAATAATAACTTATTCTTATAAATTTTAAATTTAACATTGTCATATGATTTTATTAAATAATTTTTTTTAAATAGATCTGGTGATTTAATACCAGGTTGTGATACTCTATCATATTTATTAATTATTGGTATTATATAATTATCCCATTTAGTAGCTAATAAATTAAATCTATGTGAATATTCATTATTATTTGTATTTATTATTGCTAATTCATCAGGAGTAAGAAGTCTTAATAATTTATTTTCATTACTAAAAAATTTATTTATATATTCATAATTGTTGTCTTTAATTAATAACATATTAAACATTTCAATAGACCATTTTATATAATCATTCTTATTATGATAAAAATATTGCATGTCTATTTCATCTAAATTAATATTAAATTTTTGATTAATTATATTAGAACTTATATATGTTGCATACTCTAATATTTTTATTTTGAAATTATTAAAATTCTCTTTTTTTGAAAATGTTCGGAAAAATAAGAATGGTTTAATGAAATTAATAAATGAACTACTATATTTAATATTAAAATAGATAGTTTTATAAAGGTCATAATGATTATCATTTGATAATACTGACATATCAAAACCTTCACCTGTGTTAATATAAACAACTTTAATTAAATCATTAGATAATTTTGTTAAAAATATCATAGTTGCATGACCATCTGCACCAAAGTTTAAGAAAAAATGACGAATTTTAGTATCAATAAAAAAATTATTTAAGTTATATATATCATTAACAAATTTATCATTAAAATCTTTAAATACAATATCAGATTGAGTATAAGTAAAATCAATTAATGATTGGTCAGGCATTATTTTTTCTAAAAAATGTAATACTTTAACATAGTTGGATACAACACCTCCATATTCTTGATTTAAATAAGGGTCGTTATCATATATATGAAATACAGATGTAGATAAATTTAATTTTTGTTTTTCAAATGAAAAAAATAGTGATGTGCTTTTTATTGCAATATCATTAATATTTTCTAGTAATTTTGATACTAATTGTAATAATATTTTTTCATCATTGGGTCCATTATATATATCATTTGATTTACATATATCTTTAAAAATGGTATATATTAAATTTTCCATTATTATATATATAATATATATTATAAATACTATTTCCTAATTCCTGTAAAAATTGATTAAATAATAATATACATTATAAACATTATAATTAATGGAAGATATAGTATTTACTATTCATAATAAAGACCTAATGGTAAACCATTTAATTTCTAATCTAATTATTTTGGATGATTTTGAATTATTGCAAGAAATTATTAATAAAACACCAAATATTGAAATGCAAATTTATCTTCAATCAGTTATGAGTAAATTGAAAGATTTACATTTTATTACAACTGATGAAATAAAAATTAATATTATCATGAATTCTGACCCAATACAATCACGGCGTAGTGGTAAAAAACCTATGCATATTTTCAAATTATCATCAAGAAATATCTCAGACCTACGCCATCTGTTATACCTCCGCCAACCTCTTAATATGTTCGATTTATTAATGACCCGTAAGGAAATCAATTTACTTTCAAGAGAGCAATTAGAATATTACGTTAAAAATATGTATGAGGAATATCAATAATTTTTTTAAATAATATATAAAATATTATATATAATGGGTGGTCAATACTTTAAGATTGCTATAATTGATGAAAATAAAAATATACGTGTTTGGTTAGATCCATACGATTATGGAGAAGGTTATTTGTTAATGCAACATGCATTTCTTAATACACATTTAATGGGAGCGATTGAATATTTAATTAGTCCTCAAGGTAACTATTATAAATATCCTATTATTTGGGCTGGAGATTTAACTGAACCTCAAGGAGATAATATATATTCAAAATGTCATTTTGGTGATTATAATCATCAATCACCACCTGCATATGATACTCGTTGTTATAGATATATTGTTAATCATACAAAAAAACAGTATGTTGATAAATATCCTAATGGTGATTGTGGAAAAATATTTAGAACAGATACTTATAAAACTCATCCATTACCATTATTGGTAATGGATAATAATTATGGCGGAAAAGGAAGTTATGAAGGTAATAACGAACATTTATTAGGAAAATGGTGTGGTGATATAATTTCTATGGAAGTTAACCAACCTGATAATTATAAAGAATTAATTTGTAATTTTGATTAATATAATTTATAATAAATAACTTAATGGTGTTGATTTAATTCCTTGATAATATGTAATTATTAAATGATTTGCATTTAAACTAACACTTAATTTATTAAAAATTACAGCAGGTGTTATTTGTAAGAATTGAACAGGAGTATATGGTTCATTCAAATTAGGCATATAACTATATGGAATTGTAGGAACTACATCTGACATATTTATTACTGCTAATACATATTTACAATTTGCTTTTAAACTTTCTACAAATTTGCTATTACCAGTTCTTGGTGGTGCAATTCCTATAACATGTACATTATATTGTTTGTTCTGACTTAAATCTTGAGCCATTACAAAACCAACCGCTGCTCCCATACTATGTCCACAAATATAAATATCAGTTGTATTACTATAAATACAATCTAATAATTGTTGTTTTGTTTCTTGATAAATAGAATTAAAGAAATTATGTATTTTGATATCATCATTAAAATCAGGATTAGCTACATCATAATAATTATATTTAGTATCACCTGTTAAATCGGATGCAGTTTGTGTTCCTCTAAATATAAAAAATACTTTTGTTTTATCTTGAGTAGAATATGAAATACCGACAGGATTAATATCAATATTTGATTTAATTAATTTTTGATTAATTAAATAATTTATGTTTAATTTATTATTATTATAATCTGAATTTAAATATTTCAAAAAATTTGCAATTAATTTAATTATATACAATATATTATTTTGACTATAATTTTCTTTTGATGAAAAATCAAATGTTATATTCATTTGAGCTAATTCATGACATGTATCATCATTATCTATTTCATTTTGATAAGCACAATTATTTATACCTAATGTCCCATACTTTTCAAGACCTAATTTAGCCTTTTTTAAATCACTTAATAAATTAGATATTAAATAAATCAATATTGATACACAAATTATAGTTATAGGAATTATTATATAATATTTATTCATTATATAATATAAAATACATTAAAAAACTTGTACAATAAATGATTAATGCTATTGAAATAAATAATGCAGGTTTATTTATGTCATCATAAAAATCCAATTCTTTAACCATATAGTTATTTTCTAATTTATATCCGAGTTTTTCATAATATTTACGAACACCTACTCCAGAAATTACACCAATTTTATGGTAATCATAATTAAGTGCAATTTCTTCAGCTTTCTTAATTAATGCTTTGCCAAAACCTTTATGTTGATGATTAATATTCGTAGAATTATTAGAATTATTATTAACTGGTGTCATAACTCCATAAACATGCAATTCACGCACCATGGCCATATTGTTCAAATATGGAAACAAATTAATATCTTCATTTGTATTATTTTCATTCTTAGAATGTTTGTAACCTCCAGATTTAATAAAACCCATATTATTACTAAGACGGAGACGACAGAAACCATAAATTGTTTCTTTATCGTTAGATTCAATGGAGATAAAAAATTCATGGCCACCAGATGCTTGATAACTTCTTACATTCATAATAATATTGCCATTAATTTCTTTCTTGCGAACTTCACGACAGCGAATACAACGGCATTTCAATCCGTTCTTTTTCATATCTTCTTCAAGCAATTGTCGCAGATTAGGAACATTATTTCCAGCGTAAACATAACTAACAGGAATATCGCGAATAACACGAGCCAATCGAATACTTGGCGGTGTATGAGATTTGGCATACATAAGAACATCAATTAACTCTTCATGAGAATAATGCAAATATTCTCCTTTATCTTCCCATTGTTTAGTAACAGTCCAATCAACACTCTGAAATGGATAATATTTTGCTTCATCAAAAGTAATATTTGGGTCAGCAAAATTATATTCCAAAGAATCTTTTTCGCTTAGAAATAATTGGTTAATCAACTCTTTATCTTTCTCTGGAGATGAATTAGGCAAATCAAACATCAAATGAACTTCAATTTTAAATCCACAATTAAGCAAATTATAGATTGCCCGTTTAACATCATCATAATAACACCCACGATTAATTTTCTTCAGAATATCATAATCCAAATGCTGAACTCCAATTTGAACTCGAGTGCAATTCATACGGCGCAACAGTTGAATCTCATCAGCTGTAACATGGTCTGGACGAGTTTCCATAGTCAGACCAATAATACGAACATCAGCTGACATATTAATTTCAATCTCTTCCTCCAAACTCAGTCTGGGTCGCATCTTTGAACATTGTTCTGTTTTATCATGATAGTAAGTATTTGCGGCATAATATAAATCACGCACAAATTCAATACGATAATCAATCGGATAACTACCCCATGTTCCACCCAAAATATACAATTCAACTTTATCAACTGGTAGTCCACACAGTTCCAATCCAGATGCACGATGCCAAAGTTGCCATGCTGCATCGAACTTGTTTTCATTTGCACGACGAACAGCTGGTTCATTAAAAAGATAAGAACGCGGTTGAGGAGTCCAATTATTTCCTTCATGAGCTGGTTCATTAGGACAATAATAACAATTATGTTCGCATGTAAATTCCTGACCATTTGGCCGGGGAGATGTCAATACTGTTATCTGTGTAATACCACTAGTTGTTCGCGTTTCATTGCGAATATTAAATTTCTCAAAATACTTGTTAGGCTTAATTTTTTTATTTTGAATGCATTTTTTGTAAAGATAATTCAAAATAATAACACCTGGAACTACTTTATGCTTTTTCCTCATTTCAAGAGTTAATTTCTTATATTGTTTCTCAGTCATATCTTCATTTACATTATTAACCAAATCAATCAAAAAGGCTTCTTCTTTCTCCCTATCATTATCCATTCTTTCATGGAGAAATAAATGTTTAATATTATGGTCTTCGATATCTTGAACGGTTGACATTAAATGAATTAAAAATTACTCAAAATAAATTAATTAATCAATTTTTCTTTGTGAGATATATTTTTCTTTGAAAAATATATCTTACCACAAAGAACTGATTGTCGTCTATTCAAAATTAACAAAGTTAATTTTGAGACGAGCAATTTTTATAACCTTTGGTTTTTAATCACTATCAGATATAATTAATTCATCTATATCTTCTGCTTGTTGCTTCTCTAATTTCTTTCTAAGATAATATTCTCTCATCCATTGAGTTCTTCTTTCTTTATTATTGTGATAGTGTTTTTGACTATATTCAGAAGTTTTATTACGATAAAATTTACATAATTCAAGTTCTTCAGGATTAATAGAATCTGCATGTTCATAAATATGTTTATTTAAATGACTAAAATATTTAGTTTTAATAATATTAGTATAATCACAAAAGCGGCATGTATATAGTGGCATATAAATTTATATTGAAGTAATAATTTTAAAAAAAATCAATTTTTCTAATCTTCGATTTTATCATAATGAAATCTAGATTTCGTTATGTTATTAGTAAAATTAATTGCCGAATGCCAATCAATTTTTATTGATGCATAATAACACAATTACTATGTTTTCTAATAGTTCCATCAGGATTATAATAAACAATATTATTACAATTAGGACAGACTGTTGTAATTCCGTCAACTACCCTGCATGGAGCTCTATTACCCCCATTTAGAGGAACATAATCAATTCTAAAAGTAAATAATTCACGTTCTCTGAATGTATCTTGAGTAATATAAATAATATTTAAATTGCTTTCTATTTGTCCTTCAATTATATTAATATTATATTTATGAAGTATTTCTAATTCAGCATCATTCATAATAACAATTGCTCTTTTATAAGTTTCAACTGTAGTAATAATTAATTTGTCCCCAATAATTGGATAATAATGTTCAAACAATGTAGTTAAAGTCCAAATTGCACCAGTGGTTCTAATTGCATAACAATATTCACCTACAATAATTTGTTCCAAACTATGGCATACTAAAATACGTGAAGTATCTATTAGAGAATTTAAAATATTACAATAATTAGGAAAAGTATCTGTTAGATTATAATTAAATGCATAGACTGGTAGATTATAATAAGAACTTAAATTAGTGAGTTGTTTAGCAAAATCCATAATATCAGCATTATTCCTAATTGTTTGATAATTTTTTAATTTAATAACACCATTTGGAATTATAATAATGTTCTCCTTTTTTTGTTTCAAGTTAAAAGGAATATTATTATTAATCAAAGTTTGGCATAAAATTTCCATTAAATAATATTTACATGTTTTATTTAAATAATTAATCAATTTTTCCCATAATAAATATTATTATTATTAGAAAAATTGATTAATTCTTTTATTTATCTTATATTTATAAATTTAATGCAATATGTTATAAAAGAAGCAGGACATACAATGATTCAAACAATGGATAAATTTAAAAAAGAAAATAATATTAATCAAAAAGTTTGTTATTGTGGTCGACTGGACCCAATGGCAAGAGGATTAGTTTTATTATTAGTTGGCGACGAATGCAAAAAAATGGATAAACATTTAGGTTATAATAAAGAATATGAATTTGAAATAATATTTGGATTATCATCTGATACAGATGATCCAATGGGAAAGATTATTAGTATGAAATATTTTGATGAAAAAGAAGTAGAATATTATTGTAATAAAATAAAAGAATATATAGTACCACATAAGTTCCAACAAAATTTTCATAGTTATAGTTCAAAAAGAGTTAACGGAAAACCCATGTGGGAACACGCCCAAAAAAAAATATGTATTGAAAAACCATCACATGAGGTTGAACTATTTTCTGTAGAATATAAAGAAATTAAAAGATATGATTTTATTAAATGGAGACAAAATATAATTGATACAATTAATAAAATAGATAAAAAAAATGATTTCAGACAAGAATTAATTATAGATATGTATAGTTCCATTTATTTTTCTAAAATTTATGCTTTACCAATTAAAATAAAAGTATCAAGCGGTTTTTACGTCAGACAATTAGTTGCTGATATTAAAACTCATTTTGATATAGATATATTGACATATGATATCAACAGAGTCTCAATTAATAATAATTATTTAGTATAAAATTATTAAAATAAATTATAATGTAAATTAATATGATTATTTTAATAATTTTAATTTTTTTAATAATTTTAATGACTGGATTTTTATTATTTTATAAATTTTTATTATTTTATAAAAAGGAAACATTCGAAAATAATACTAAAATACCAAAGACAATTTATTTATCTTATAAAACAAAAGATATTCCAGACTATGTTATTAAAAAGTGGAAAGAATTATATCCAGATTATGAAGTAAAATTATATGATAATAATGATTGTCTTGATTTTCTTAAAAAAGAATATAATGAAGAGTATGTAGATATATTTAATTATATTAAGGATGGTCCAATTAAAGCAGATTTTTGGAGATTATGTATTTTGTATAAATATGGTGGTATTTATAGTGATATAGATATAGAGCCATTAGTTAATATTAATAAAATTATTTTAGAAGATACAACATTTATTACATGTTTATCATCAATTGGTAATAATGTTAATCCACATTTTATTGTTAGTATTCCAAATCATAAAGTATTAAAAATGTGTATTGACAAATATTTAGAAATGTATAGAGATAAAAAGAAATACACATATTGGAGTTGGTCTATTGTTTATATTGTAAAAGATGTATTATATGAAATATTCAATAAATATATAACTAAAGATGGCGTTTATTATGATAATGATAAAAATAAATATCAATTTTTAAAGGAAGTATTAACTTGGCCCAAATCAATATTTGATTTAAAAGGATTATGGTTAAGATTAACCAACACAGGTAGAGAATTATATTGTAAATATAATAATATTAAAGTATTGAATAATAAATATGATGGTTATTTAGACCATGAATTTAAATAATGGTTAAAAATAAGATATAATTATATTATAATAATATTATAATATGGCATATATGAATAGATTATCAGATATTAATAATAAATTAGATACTAATATTGAAAATCAAACAGAAGCAAATTCAACATTAGCGAATATAGATGACAATATAGCAACATTAAATACAAATATTAAGAATTCATTTGATAGCACCAATAATGCTTTGAAAGTTAATATAGTAGTTGGAGGTGGTAGTACAGATACATCAAATGGGAAATCATATTTATATAATGGTGCAGGTGATACTGCTATTACTGCAACAACTGTTGATACAAATAAAAATGGTATTGATACTGCATCATCTATGTATGTAACAACTTCTGGAACTAGAACAGCGTTAACTGCAACAACTGTTGATACAAATAAAAATGGCATTGATACTGCATCATCTATGTATGTAACAACTTCTGGAACTAGAACAGCGTTAACTGCAACTGAAATAAATAATTTAATAGGAAGTAGTTCAAAATGTATGGATACTGCATCCTCAATTTATGGAATTAATGCAACAGCCAGATATAAAATCGGTGCTACAAATGTAGATGAGGGAAATACCTATTATGGTCTTAATACTGCATCATCAATGTATGTTTCAACTAGTATGGGAGCAAGAACTGCATTAACTGCAACTAGTTCTGCATTAGATGTTAATATTAAAAGTGAAACAATTAATAGACTTGGGTCTACATATAATATTTTAAATGGGTCATTAAATGCAAATGAATATTCAACTTCTGTTGATATAACTGGATATAATAATTGTATATTATCATATGAAGATAGTCAATCTTTAACTGATGCAATATTAATATTTGGTTCAATTAATGGTTCAAATTTTTTTTATATTGGTGCAGTTTTACCATTATATTATGCAAGTTTTAAAGGAGGAGCAAAAAGGTTTGCATCAACTAAACTAAATTTAGCCTCAATTAAATATATTCAAATATATAATTCAAGTTCAACAAATATAACAGCTGGAAAATGTACTTTAGTCAGTGCATAATTTGTGTTGTGTGTTATTCTAATGACTGCACTATACTCATTTGTGCTAACAAAAGGTTAATATCAATTATATTTCTAATATTGATAAATTAACTTGTGTATCAATATTTGTATTTCCATAAGTAACAGTTATGCTACTAAGTGTTTTATTATAAACTGATATAATTGTTTGACCAGTTATATATCCACTTAATGTCATTGTAAGAGGATAATTTGATGTTCTTTGAGTAGCTCTACAAACTAAAGCAGGATTAAAATCAACATAATTAGTCCCATTATAATATCTAATTCCACATTCCCATGTTACTGCTGCACTTATTCCTAAATTTAAATTTATAGTTAGTTCAACTTTATATATTTTACTTTGATTTAAACTAACAATTCTACCTAGTGAAGTAGAACCACCAACTGTATAAAGTAAACCATTAAAATTAACGTAATAATTATTATTTGTTCCTGAATTAAATGTAGGATCAGTATTCCAATAAGTATTATTAAATAGTGTTAAAATATATTTTTCAGTAGTATTTGAAGTATATAAGCTAATTTTTGATACTCCATATAATACTATACTTAAATAATCTTTTGAAATTGGTTTATTAATCCATTTAGTTCCATTGTAATATAAAATTTGATTATTCATAGGATTAGATATTTCTACATCATCTAAATAGTCCAGATTTAATAATGTATTTTTCCATTTTAATATAGTTGTATCATATCTTAATACCTCATTTAAATTAGGACTAACTATATTAACATCTGATAATCCACTTAATAATGATATATATTGGGCTGGTTGATTAACCCAGGTAGTTCCATTATAAGTTAATACATTATTAAATTGTGGATTTAAAATATCAATTCTAAAAGGTGAATTAATCCATTTTGTTCCATCGTAATATAATAATTGATATATTAGTGGATTATCAATTACTACATCTGATAAATTATCTAATGCTAATGATAAATTAACCCAATTTGTTCCATTGTAATATAACAATTGTCCTAATGCTGGAGTATTGATTACTACGTCTGTTAAATCATTTAATGAACCATTAGTTTGCAATAAAACACCACCTACTGTATTTAACATTTTAATTTCTCCAGTTGTTGTATCTTTGCCATATATTATAGGAGTATCCATTATAATTAATATTATTTATTATTTAAATAAATAATATTAAATAATTTAATGATAAATGTTGAAACTGAATATTCAGAATTAAGTTTATTCTTGAAAGAGAATAACGTTCATATCCCATCAAAGGATAAAGATTTAGATATTTATGAAATGATAGAGCAAGTATTTGAGCTTAATAATCCAACAACTGCTTTTTATATTATCAATTTAGGTGATATCATCCGTCAATACAAATTATGGCGTGAATTATTCCCGTTCATTGAACCGCGTTATGCTGTTAAATGTAATCCTAATCGTGTTATTTGCCAATTACTTGCATTACTTGGTGTTGGTTTTGATGTTGCAAGTAAGAATGAAATCAATTTAGTCAAAGATATTGTTAATGTTGAAAAAATTATCTATGCTAATCCGTATAAGGAAAGCAGTTCAATCCAATATGCTCGTAGTATGGATGTTGATACTAGCGTATTTGATAGTGAAGATGAATTATATAAGATGAAAATTTATCATCCAAAAGGTAAACTTTTAATGAGAATAAAAGTAGATGATAAAAATTCTTTAATGAAATTTTCAGAAAAGTTTGGTGTTGATGAACATGAAGTTGAGAAACTATTAAGATTAGCCAAAAATATGGATTTAAATGTTGTTGGTTTATCATTTCATGTTGGTAGCGGTTGTATGGATGCCACCCAATATTACCGTGCTTTAGAATTATGTAAGAAAGTATTTAATAAAGCAAAAGATATAGGATATAGTTTTAATATGG
>JACCDO010019835.1_pt1 | contig 47214 bp, 45 predicted proteins | sample 7446101 | NCBI WGS metagenome assembly JACCDO01 (sample SAMN15323440, study PRJNA562643) | freshwater metagenome | isolation source: river surface water | place: USA:Blue River Watershed | collected 2017-08-16 | reverse complement strand
GCCCAATACTTAGCATCCTCGTTTGTAAAGAATTGCACGTGCGTTTTAATCATGTTGGTATCCTTGACGACAAAGTCGTTCGGATCATATAGCTCGAAATGTATCATAGGAAACAACTCTGCTAGATATATAATATGATTGCCAGGGGCTGATCCGGCGTATACGAACCAAATTTCTTTATCGGGCTCATTAGCAGTTACCTCTTGAACTGCCAATGTCAAAAACTCCACCTCGCTTAAGAATAGTTTCAACTGACCCCAATGCAGTGCCGGTTTGTATGTGTTAGTGCGCCGTTCATATTTTTTTGTTTTAGTAAGATCTAAAATACGGCTAAATTTATCAGATTTTTCTGCATTAGGTAGAAGATGAGTTAATTCCGGCATTTTACCACTCGCTAATATTTCCTTAGTAATTGCGTCGCATTCGAATACAGGATTTTTTGAATGTCTAGAAGCATCACGTTTTAAGAATTCCTTTGCAAACTTCTCTTGTAGAAAGTGCTTACTTTTGCCGCCGGTAACATAAGTCGACGAATCCTTATCAACAGCCGGAGATTCTATATATACTCCATTGCTTTCGTATCCTCCTAGTTTGGAGCTATCTTTTTCGTTAGCAATCGTATGCATTAGAAAGAATCCAACTGCAGCATATACAGGATACATTACCAAATCTAACCGATCTATAATGATTAATGCTATCAGCAAGCCTACCGTTATCCCTACCAAAACCGACTCTAAAAAATCACGCATGTTTTGCGCCCTATATTTCATTTTTGAAATTTTCTATCTAGATATATACTGATTTACTGTAATACTCTAAGAAAATGGCTACTAATCGGGATCTGTCTCCCAAAAACGGCTCATCCGCAGATCAGGATGATGAAGTCATGTTTGTGATCACTAGAACTGGTCGCAAAGAACCGTTAGATACTAACCAAATTACAAAACGCTTACAAACTCTAATTAACCGAGTACCGAAAATTCCACACGTCAACCCATACGAACTTATGCTTGAAGTATGCAAAGGACTAAAATCCGGAATCACCACATATGAAATCGATGAATATGCCGCGAACGCATCAGCCAGTCTTAGTATTACGAACCCATATTATCTAAAAATTGCGGCTCGCATTGCAATCGACAATCACCAAAAGAACACACAACGCAGCTTTGTAGACAAGATGAGAAAACTATACCTTAATCAAGATGATAATGGAAACATACATCCGCTTATCTCGTCTGATTTCTTCAAATATGTCGAAGAAAATCAGGACTTTCTAGAACGTACTCTCGATTACAATCGCGACTTCCTTCTGGATTTCTTTGGATTCCAGACTTTTATTAGAAGTTATTCTATGAAGGTTAAAGATCTGCCGATCGAGAGACCTCAGGATATGTTCATGCGTACGGCAGTAGATCTGCATATGTTTACTCGTGACAATCCAGAAGACGAACTCCAGGACATCAAGAACACATATGATATTCTGTCGAACAAGCTATATACGCATGCATCTCCGACATATTACAATGCCGGATCTGTTCGCCGACAGTATGCGAGCTGCTTCTTACTGGGTACAAAAGACTCACGTGAAGGCATCATGAAGACAGCTGATCATATTTCGGAGATTTCGAAATGGTCAGGAGGCATCGGTGTACACATCAATTGCTTACGTGGTACCGGTGCGAAGATTCGCGGAACTAATGGTAGATCGTCCGGCGTTGTTCCCTGGCTTAAGATTTATAATGAAGTGATGAAGGGATTCAATCAAGGAGGACGCCGTCCTGGTAGTGCCGCATTTTATTTAATGCCCCATCATCCGGATATCATGAAGTTTATTGAGATTTGTCGTAATGGCGGCTCAGAAGAACTTCGAGCCAGGGATATTTTCACAGCACTTTGGATTCCTGATATCTTTATGGAGCGTGTCAAAGCTAACGAGATGTGGTCAATGTTTGACCCGGATCGTTGTGGAGATCTGTCTGATTACACTCTCGACGAGTATCGTAGTAAATACTTAGAACTTGAATCGAAGAAAATGTACACTACGCAGATCCCAGCTAGGAAGATTTGGGAAGCCGCCATGGAAACAAACAGTGATGTAGGAAGACTATACATCTGCTTTGCTGATAATGCAAACAGAATGTTTATGCAAAAGAACCTAGGTGTGCTTAAGTCTTCAAATTTATGTGGTGAAGTATTCCTCTACTCTAACGAAAAGGAGTACGCAGTATGTATTTTGAGTTCGATTGCATTACCATCTTATGTTCTAGATGGCTATTCGGCTGAAGAACTAGCACAACCCGAGGAACTCAGACGTAAGCTCAATCATGAATTTCCGGTCAACCCATACTTCGATTTTAAGAAACTTGTAGAAGTTGTAAAAACTATTACAACTAACTTAAATCTTATCGTAGACAAGACATACCACCCGCTAGAAGAGACCCGTAGGGGCAGCGACCGACACCGCCCGATTGGTATTGGTGTGCAAGGGCTCGACGATTGCTATGCTAAGATGCGTATGCCATTTGCGTCTGATGAAGCTCACATACTTAATAAGCATATCTTCGAAACTATCTACTTTGCCGCAATTACGCAATCAAGTGTTTTGGCAAGAAAGCTCTATCAGTCAATTAAGAAAGAATGCAAATTAAACGGACGTGTCGAAGTTAAAGAATACATCATTGATGACTATTCAGTTGGCACTAAGGTTTTCACAGATGCGAATGAAATTCCGCAAACTATCGGATCATATCCATCTATGCTTTGGAATGGAGGTTCACCGATCGGTAAAGGTATCTTCCATTGGGAATTAGCTGGTCTTTCTGCCGCAAACCTCAGCGGTATGTTTGACTGGGAATCTCTGCGAGAGCACGTACAGACATTTGGTGTTCGCAACTCACTTACCGTAGCATGCATGCCTACTGCTTCTACATCACAATTGCTCGCAAATAACGAGTGTATTGAACCATACACATCGAATATTTACAAGCGAAATACTCTTGCTGGTGAATATATCGTGGTTAAGAAGTATCTTATGGAGGATCTGTACAAGCTCGGGCTGTGGACACAGAATATGAAAGATTATCTGCTTGCTAGTAACGGATCGATCCAGTACATCGATGGTATCCCTGACGATATCAAACGTCTCTATCCGACTGTATGGGAGATTGATCAGGAAGTACTAGTTCAGCAGTCGATTGATCGGCAGCCATTCGTAGATCAAGGTCAAAGTCTCAACTTATACGTTCCAGAGATCAATATGACTGTCTGGAATAAGCTTATGTTTAAGGCTTGGAAGGGCGGACTGAAGACCGGCAAGTACTACTTGCATACGAGACCAGCGGTCACTCCCCAGAAATTCACAATCGATCCTGCCAAGCAGGATGAGATGAGAAAACTTCTAGAAAAAAATAAGCACGGTACTGCATTCCTCGAACCTCTACGTGAGGTGTGTGAAGTCTGTTCCAGTTAAGTACTTTTGATTTATCCTTTTATTTTTTAATAGACTTGCTGCACTTGAGGTGGTCCGTACACCTGTTGCATATTGACGGCTACTTCATTTTTGCGATCTGGTACAGGCATAGTTAATTGTTCTTGAGGACTACCATATACATTTTGCATTAATTGAGGACTACCATATACACTTTGCATTGATTGAGGACTACCATATTCTTCAGTCGGCATTTGATAAGTCTGCACCGGCACATACCCTTGTTGCGGAGCTGGTGCAGTATCATACTGAGGTGTTTCAGGCATTGGAGCATATCCTTGATCCATAAACATTGGTGCAAGAGTTGCGCCCGTTTCTACCGCTTCAAATGCTACATCTGTAAAACTACCAGTCGCCCATTTGAAAATACATAAACCTGCCAATACAGTTGATAAACAGGCACCTAAAACTAAAAATATTTTACCAAAGAACCAATCCATCGTCGTCAAGCCAAACCAAACCCATAAAGCGATAGATACTAGTGTCAGAAAAATAGCAAATCCCCCAAAATACTTACTGGGAATTAATCCCATTAATCCTTTTCCCATTTTTTATAATAACTACAAAGTATCCTTGTATAAATTAGCAAAAAAGAAAAAGAAATCAGTAAAATAATTTTTTGAAGCTCTGCGTTCTCATTTAGACATCCAAAAATCAGAGCTGGATCCACCAGCTGATGGAGCGAAACGGAGGAATCTCTGAATCATCCTCCGTAGTAGCGGCATCAGCAGCATACTCGACCGTACTAGTGTGGCGCAGAGTAAAAGGAGTGGAGGGCATGGGCTGCTCATGCTCCTCCTCATGAATCGGGTAGACCACAGCGATGCCCTTAGCGGCGTAAGCCTCATCCTCGGCGCGGGCATTTGCCTCGAGCCTGGCATCGTACGCGGCACATGCAGGATCCTCCTTGATCTCCTCCACATGAGACACATAGTCTCCGGCATTCGGACAGATGAAGTCCCAATGTCCGTACACACCACAGTGCGCACACTTCTCATGCGGGCAGACCATCGGCGAGTGGGTGCCATTGCACCAGAAGCAGACGGTCCTAGCGGCAGTCGCAGTTGCCCAGGCATAGATGTCCATGGCGAGATTCGTCACGGCACGCTCATGCGCGATCTTGCTAAGCTTGTGCTCATCAAGCGCACCATTCGGCATGCAGCAGACAACGACGGGAGTGTAAGACATTTTTGCGGATTGCTCAAAATGTAATTCTAAAAAGGCGCAACCTAGAGAAAGAGATATACTAGCGTGAAAATAATCAATTTTTTTGTAAACAAAGTTCTAGATATAAAAAGAGAGGGTTCTTAAATATCCGCATATGGATCACCAACATCCACCTTAGCCAGTTTGTTGTACTGGCTGGGACGAGTCTCGAAGAAGTTAGACTTGCCATCAAGTCCAATTCGGTCCATGAAAGCAAACGGCTGCTTGATGTTAGCGTAGATTTCATCGTAACCGAATTGCTTCATCAGTCGATTTGCTACGTACTTAATATATTCGGTCATTGTTTGCGAGTTAATGCCGATCAGCTTACAAGGCAGAGCATGTACAATAAACTCAATTTCTAACTCTACTGCTTCACGAATAATCTCGTGCGCAACAATCTGATCAGCCTTATCAATTAGGAGCTTGTGAATTTCACACGCACCTTCAACATGTAGACCTTCATCACGAGAAATAAAATCATTACTTAGAGTCAGTCCGGGCAGTAGCCCGCGTTCTTTTAGCCAAAAGATTGAACAGAACGAACCACTAAATAGAATACCCTCTACAGCCGCGAATGCAATCAACCGCTGATTATAGGGTTTGTCGGAAGCGATCCACTTATTAGCCCATGCTGCTTTTTTACGAATGATCTCAATTTCTCTAATAGCATTGAATAGTTTGGCTTTTTCATCCACATCTGTAATATACGTGTCAATTAATAAGGCATACATTTCTGAATGGATGTCTTCCATAGCTTCCTGAAAATGATACATAGCTTGAACCTCTAGGCATTTAACATCATCAATAAATCGTTCAGCTAAGTTCTTATTAACAATTAAATCACTCGACGCGAAGAACGCCAATACCATCTTAATAAAATGTTGTTCTTGAGGATTAAGTTTTTTCCAATCGGCAAGGTCATTAGCGAGAGAAACCTCATGGGTCTGCCAAAAACACCCCCTCTGTTTCTTCAGTAATTCGTGAATACTAGGATAATAGATCGGTAGACTTGCGTTTCTAGTTTCTGGACGAAACAATGGTTCTTTTACATCGGTCATGGTTTATAGAGTATCCAGTAAACAAAGTATCCAGTAAACAAAGTATCCAGTAAACAAAGTATAGATTAAAAAAGAAAATCAGTTTTGAATTTTAAATCGTAAGCTCCTGAGTATTGGATGTTACAATACCTCTGCGGATGAAGTCCATCAGAAGATCGAGCTTCTTGAAAAGTGTCGCAAGATCACGATCATTGTTAATAATTACATTCGGCTTGATCGTTGTAGCCTGTGTCTCGGACTTATGAGTTGCGTGAGAATATTGAGGTTGGGATCCAGATTGAGATTGACTCGTAACTCCGAGAGGTTGAGATACATTTACTCCAGTTCTCACGAGTCTCACTACAATTCCTCCATATTTCTTAATAGTTTGACTTTCGTCTTGGAAGCGAACATCAGACACGGCAATATTGCGGTCAAGATGTGCATTTCTAAACTTCTCAAACAGACGTACCCACATTGTCACGCCATTAAACTTCATCTGTGGTAGAACCTTAGGAGCATAATCTCGACAAACTTCACTGCCGAAGACCTGTAGGAACTGCCGTCCGGAAATTCCCCAGAACTCATTGACCTGTAGTTTCTGTTCTTGCGTGCCGAACACTTGATGTGGTTCAAACCCAAGACAAACCGCGACCTCCTTAAGCGGCTGTGCAAACATGTATTCCATAAACCCATATTTCGTTGAAATGTATTCAACCACCGTAGACTTGCCACAACCGATCTCGCCATTGATACCAAGCAACAGATTAGGTTCGTTCTCCATCATGTAAATCTTTGTAGGCATATGCGCATCGGTCCCAACGAAGAATACAGTGCGTGCATTCAGACCAATTCTAACTTGTTCCATAAGTGCGAAGATAATCGTAATCGGCGAATTACACGTCTCTGCGTCCTTGTACTCCGCGATACTGCGAAGTCCGTTAGTGTACGCGAAACTGTTTCTACGTTGATACGGAAGATCTTCTGCCCAATTAAATTGTACAAACCCATATTCACCTCGAAGAACTGTAGCCACATGAAGAGCACCCATCGGTGGGAATGAAGTTTCGCATAGACGACCTGCAATGCTTGCACCGAGGTCATCAAGCCCTTCAAGAATGATCGATTCTTTGGAATCGTCAATTGCTACATTAGTAACCTCGGATGGGTCTGCCGGATTAAGACACACCTGGATTTCATTTGGGTCAGTACTAGGCTGTACGGGCTCCCGAGTTTCTTGAGTTTGCTCCTGCACTGCAGAATCCATAGCAGGCTGGTCTAGCATAGGTTCCTGAGAATTTTGTGTTTGTCCGAGAGACTCCATTGTATTAGGTAATGAGTATCAGGTAATGAGTATAGATAATAAACAAGATATACTCAAAAAACAAAATTCAGTTTTTGAAACTAGTACCTTACAAAATTTAGCACCCAATAAATGGTATGTATTGAGACTCCTTCTTGTACGCGTACTTAATCGTGTATGCATGCGGTGCCTTTGGATTCAGCTTGAACATTTCGGAAAGACCGATTAATGCTGCATCAGCTGTAGGAAATACCGCGTACATTGTTGCTGTACTTGCATACATGTCTCCGACAAACACTTGATAGCATGTGCTAGACTTACCGACATCAGCATCGAAGACAAATTCATATCTAGTTTTTACTTCTTCGGCTGACGGGTCTCCGGTAGCACGCCGTACCGGAAGACCTCCCAGGTCATCCATACGCACAACATAGGAAACATCCTGACCGACGGTTGAACCATCTATTAGGCGAACAACCGTCTTCACATTGAGATGATCGATGCTGTACATGATAAGCAATCGATTTTCGCTAGAGGTGCCGTTTTCACCATACACATGGCGCGTACGGCGTAAATCGCCGATGCTTCGAACGTCGTTCGGATTAAATAAGAAGTTCATTTTATGAAATAATTGATATACTAATGGTACAGAAAATCATTTTTTATGAATAAAAAAATGAATATTTTCGTGCCATTTATTAACCGGGACATCTAGGTATCGCGTGATCCCTTATAGCTAATCCCTTATAGATGGCAACCATTTTACGTGCGAACATCGTTGGGTCTTCGTCTAAGACCTTTGTCGCCGACATGCTATTGGCGTGCTGTAACGACATACCTAAGGATGTGGCAAAACTCATCGATAGTTTCGTCGGCGATTCCGTCGTGCAATCTGCAGATGAGTACGATTCTGAATACGATGATCCCATTGACGATGACTTCTACCTTTACGACCCTATTGCCGAAGAGGATGATTTCGACCTATATGATCCAGGGTATGATTCGTCTGATGCGGTTGGTCGGGAGTGGGGCGAGTCGTGGGACTGGGACGAGGAGGATTAATTCTATTTGTACAGTTTTTTAATAGCTGCAATGCTTTTTTTGACGTTGTCTTCCGTTCCGCGATTGATTTCGCAGATGATTGGAATACCACGCTCTTCAGCAAACTCAACAATAGCACGCACACCAGACGCTTCCGGCTTCACCCCATTCCAAATAAGATCGTCCGGTCCGAATGCAATCTCGTGCTTATCTTTGCCACTACCGCGAATCGCTGACGAGCCGTTTAGGTGAAACTGAACAATCTTCTTTTTGTATGTCAGTCGATCTAACCAACTCTTCATGCTTGCGTAACTTTTAATGTCTACACCTGCACCCCACAAATGTGCGGTATCGACACACCAACCCCACCAGTTCTCATCCGCGCCGATAAGTGTAGTGAGATTATCTATTTTTTCTGGAGTTTCGTATGTTTTGTCGGCATCCGCTTTGCTAGAAACCATTTCTAGTACAAGTTTTACTTTGGACTTCTTTACGAATGGTTTAAGCATATGCATGACATTAGCAGCTACATCAGGGAATACCTTGTTAATATGTAATACTAAACCCCATGCGCCAATCTTCATACATGCAGCTAATTGCAACTTAACCGCATCGATCCGTTTTTTATCAGCTGCTGATGTGCCATCTGATAATTTCCAGATGCTCGTTGTGGGATATGCCGAATGAACACTCAAATCGATATTAGCGGTTGACTTCTTGACAGCAGCATAATCGACTTTGTTAGGCACAACAAATCGAGGTCCATGTGTGAAAATCTGAGCGCAGTTTAAATCAAGCGCGTCTAAATCGCGTTGTATAGCGACTGATAAGTCAGACGCTGACGTTTTGTCGTCTAGTACGTGTGAATCCTTAGTTACGTGTACGCCTAGCATTGTATATGTTCAACACTATTATACTATATACTTATCAATTCATATTTTAATGCAAACTATCACTTATGTGGAAAAACCCCATCGCTTAGCTTACTTAGTATTACAGTAATTGCGACCCATACAACTTGCATCGTAGTGTTTGACATACCTGCTTCTGCACTTGAATACTTAATAATTGGCACTCGGACGATATATTCTAACGCCGCGAATATAATAGACACTATGATACTAGTAGCCAAACTTGCCCCGGCAATAAACAAATGCCCATATGCAGCTAACACATAAAGAATACCAGGTACAAATGTTAGCAGTATAGCATTTACAGTAGGGTTTGATACGATAGTCGGAATATATTTTATGTACTCGTTTGCCATTTTGTTTTAATGTATACTTATGAACTCCTAAAAAAAGTACATTAAATTTATGCCTTCCATTCTAGCCCACATGACATACACGTAATGATAAGATTGACACCTTCATCCAAGGATCTATTATATAGGTTTTCGTAAGTGCATTCTGACTTGCGGCATCGTCTACATGTGTACATAGCAGTAGTACGTACAGTACGTGACACGTTTTTTGACATCTCAAGTTTAGTCAGCACTGTCTTGTATTTTTCAGGAAATAGCTCCTGAGACGACATTTTAGGTATCGTACCTAGGTCAATCGTACCGCAGAGAATAGCATCAGGCAGATATGTATTTTTTACGGTGTTGGTTTGGTCGATGTTTGCGGCAATCTTTGCGCAAATTACAATGTACACAAATTGGAAGTCCTCATTCTCCCACTTAGTAGGAATATCATTCTCCTTAGCTTTATCAATAGTATAGTTGAAGCAGGCGCGCTCTATCTTCTCGATTAGTTTAAATCTATCAAGCATGGACATTGCTGTAAATTTGGTATGCTGTTTGAGTACGGAACTGAATAGGATGAACTTTGCCCTACGTTGTAAGTTATATGGAGTTTTATAATACTTAGCAGGAATCGGGTCCGAATTATCAGGAATGGCACTCATTTAGTAAGGTATAGTATTATAAACTGTTTCAAAATTGATAATGTATAACATACATATACGTAACCTTTAATAATGTTTACAATCGCAGTCGCCACGGATGAACATAACAATATTGGGCATCAAGGAAAGATCCCCTGGAAATGCTCGGAAGACTTACGTCACTTCAAACGGTTAACTTCTGAAAATGTTGTGATTATGGGTCGAAAGACCTACGAGTCTATCGGCAAGCCGTTACCTGATCGTACTAACATAGTTATCTCTAAATCTGGACAGATTGCCGGACCATCTAGTCTTATATTAGTTGATAGTCCATTAGCAGCAGTCAGACACTGTGTCAAACATGAAAAAGGAAAAAAATGGTTTGTAATTGGAGGATCTGAAATTTACAAATGGTTCTTAGATAACGGACTTATTTCTGACATGTATATGACTAATATCTGCTGTTTAAATCCAATCGCAAACTGCGATACTAAGTTTCCTGTTGTTTATACTGATGACCTTAAAATACTTGACGTCGTAAAACTATCAGAACACGCTACATGTACACATTACGCATTTACCAACGTAGAAGAATCTAATTGCATGCAACTTATGCGGGAAATACTCGATTATGGACATGCTAAGCCGGATCGCACTGGCTTCGGTACTAAATCATTGTTCGGGCGACAGCTTCGCTTTGATCTACGCAACAACACATTTCCATTGATGACAACCAGAAGGATGTTTCTACGCGGCATTTTCGCTGAGCTAATGATGTTTATCCGTGGACAAACTAATAACCAAGTTCTCGAGGACCAAAAGATCAGTATTTGGCGCGGCAATACTACTCGTGAATTCTTGGATGCCCGTAAATTAACCCATATGCCTGTCGGAGATATGGGTGCAAGTTACGGCTTTCTATTCAGACATTTCGGTGCGAAATATAACACATGCTTAGATGATTACACGGGACAGGGTGTCGATCAGCTCGCTAATGTGATTAAAACGCTTAAAACAAACCCAAATGATCGACGTATGATCATTTCATTGTGGAATCCGGTAGATCTCGATAACTGCCCTCTTCCACCATGCCTGTACAATTACCAATTCTATGTACACAATAACAAGCTGTCATGTATGATGACGCAGCGGTCATCGGATTTCGTAGTTGCAGGTGGTTGGAACATTGCGACAGGTGCGTTACTCACATATTTAATTGCAGCTGTGTGCAATTTGGAACCTAATGAACTTATCTGGAATTTGGGCGATGTACATGTTTACAATAATCTGCAAGCGCAGGCTGCCGTGCAGCTTACCCGTACACCTAGGTTGTATCCTAAAATATACATTAACAAAAAAGAAAACATCGAAGATTTTGAGTTCTCTGATTTAGAATTGTTGTGTTACGATCCACATCCAACAATCGAGATGGTTATGAATGCCTGAACTTAATCCTTTGCCTAATTTATTTCGCATAACTAATACTTGCAGCTGCTGACCAATTACTGTAAGTGCTTGATTCAGAAACCGGACCAATTCCTCCGTAAGTAGCGTACGACGATTCAGACGAAGATGAACAATTTTCTGCGTCTCTCTTTTTTTTCAGAATTTTTATACGCCTAACAATTTTAAGAATGGCATCGCGTTGTTTTGCATATCTCATAAAACTTTGCGCGATAAAGGTTTTCTTATCCATTTTTATATTTTAGGCAGATACAGTAAGCTCATATTTTGTACATCCTCATATTCAAATTTCAAACCATCAACTACACCACTTGTAGTGTAATCCTTATCTACCATTGCCTGTTTACGTTTTGCTATGATTTCCTGAGAGATTCCTCCGTATACATTGTTATAGTAGTATTTTTGTTCTAAATACGACTTTTGCATCTGGGAAAATTGTGGGAATGAGTTAGACAAACCGATCATCTGAGTAAATGGGAAATAAATATATGAAGTACTCCCTTCCGTCTCATGTACAAATAGACGTGTTCCATTCACAATAACAGGATAATACGAATCATCCAAAACTAATGATGTGTGAATCCCAGTATTGATAGCATTAACCAAGTCGATTTTTTTGGTCGCCGTAACTTTGTCGGGGACGAAATTAAGACTTGAAGTAATTCTATACCAATGATTATTTCGCCACACAAAGCCTGGATAGCAGTCGATTTCGTAAGCTCTCGCACCGTACTTATATGTAATAGTTGCTTGATTAGGCAGGGGATTATTAAACAGTCTCGGATCGCATTGATCTTTCGAATCTCTTAATGCATTAATCTGTTCTTGCAGCAGATTCACAGTCGTACGTAATTGAGCGAGCTCTTGCTTACTGCTCGATGGTGTAAGCCGGTTAATCAGATTTGCAGTAAGCGTTACTTCATCTTTAGATGGACTCGACGGCGTTTTTGGAGTTTTTGGATTATTCAATTGTCCTGGCGTAGTAGCCTGCCCTGGCACGTGTGTAGTAGCCTGCCCTGGCACGTGTGTAGTAGCCGGCTGCGCTACTGTAAACAAATCTTCTGTTAATACATTAAAAGACATTCGTAACTCCAAAATATGTATATAGTGTATTATTCATTTCAAATTTTAGACACTTATAGTTTATACCGTAGCTCTCGCCTGGTAATATAAAATCCAGAATCTAAGAGGTTTATATGTATCACTTAGATATTCTGGTAACATAAACTTGCCGTAAGATTCTATAACTTCCTTGTCTTCCCTAGACACGACTACCGGATTGATACCATATAGTACTTTAGCGCTTGCATATCCTGAACACCAGGCTAGATATATGTAGAATAAATATAATAAGACACCGGCTATCACTAGCCCTGCGATAAATTCTCTAACCATAATATATGCTGTATATTATATAGTTATAAAAATGGCTGACCCAAATTCTGATTCTGAACATAATTCTGATTCCGATTCTGACACCAATCAGGTAGAGGATCCAAAGGCACCCGATGTTATTCAGAGTATTTACAAATCTATGAGCCAAATCATAGAGGCGTTGAATACTGATAACGCGATGCTTAATCAACAAGTTAATAAAATACGGGGGGACCTAGAATTCGTATGCAATACGCTAGCAACTCTTAAGCTAGATACTCAAGAGATGTCTAGTACGTGTAATGTACGTAGTGATGATTTAGTCGAACTAAAGAAGAAAATATCAGCAATCGGTGATTTGCAGAAGCATGTAGTCGAGACCAGAAATATGCTCATACAAACCTTGGATGCTAATATTAAGACTATAAAAAAAGAATTAATAGAACTACGCAGTAATCGCGATAATATTCGCCCATATATTAAGACTATTGTTGAAGAAGAAGTCAAACAATACCTATCTGGACTACCGACTCTTGAAAAGAGATTTGAAGCACTCGAACGTGAGCAACGAACTATTTTAGCCAACCATATACGCAAGTCTACAGTGCAATCAAGAATAGATGGTATATCTCAGCTTATTCGGGATGAGCTTGATAAGAATCCGATTGCCGACGTCAACCAGCTAAGAGAAGAACAACGTGTATTTATCGAAAAAATAGAAGCGTATGTTACACAGATAAAGGCTAAGCTTGAACCTCATTCTCAGGTGTAGGTTGTATTTTTTCAGGCATAACATCAGAAAAAGAGTATGTTACACAGATAAAGAGTATGTTACACAGATAAAGGCTAAGCTTGAACCTCATTCTCAGGTGTAGGTTGTATTTTTTCAGTATTAGAATCGCCCTCAGAAATAACAGAATCTGTAAAATCTTCCTTAGTACTAGGTAGTTCTTCGGTATGCCCCGGCGAGTATGCTCCATCCTCAAACATTTTGATAATTTGATCTTTTTTGATGTCTTGATTTGGCGAACGACCTTCGTGGATATTCTGATGTCGGTCTATATCAATAAACAACACCACACTGTTGCGTTCTTTGTCGCGGTTGAATATAGCATGCTCTCTACTCATGTCACCGCAAATCCACTCCTTTTCAGTAAAGAATCGTTTCTCTCCGTCGATCCACACTCCTGATTTATGCCCGGCGGACTCCTTGATAGTATAGAAATATCGTATCGTATGATTTGCTACGCCTGCATATCCATACTCTCGTACCTGATAAAACTGTGGCTTAATTCTGAGGATGCCGGCAAATCTAACGTATGGCATACACCTGAGTAATTTATAAGTCTCAGGATAATCATGCGATCTGATTTCGCCAAAGCCATAAATGGGTACTACCACATCGGTACATGGGTTGTCAATGATCTCACGTCTGAGCACTTCATGATTCTGTGTTAGTATATTAGTTGTATCCGTATATGGATCGAAGAATACACGAGGCTTCGGCATAAAGAAAAACAACATAAATCCTGCGATAAGCAGGATAATTACAATCGAGACCGTAAATAGCCAGTCCATGTTTACATATACTAAAACACTTAATTTCCATTAAAAATGAAAATCTGATTAATTATATTAGAAAGAAATATGGACTTACGTATGCTTGCTGGCGGACTTTTTCCAAAATGTTGCTTTTGTAATTTATCGGTTTATGAAGTAATCAGACATGGCACATCAAACATTTGCATATTATGCTCAGTTATACGTAAATGTATACGCTGTTCGATACCTATCAATGGCGATTTAACTCAGGATTTTTGCAGCGCATGTTTGCCGAAAGCATCAATTGTGTCTTGTATTATACCTAACGAATTGTATTTAAGTGACTACTATACCTCGAGGAACTATTCGTTACTTCAAACTTATGGTATTAAACAAATATTAACTATCGGCAAAGAACTACCTCAACATCAAACGAATGACTTTAGTAAGGTATATATTTCGCTAGATGATGCGCCACATGAGAAAATATCTGACCATTTCCATACAGCTCATGAATTTATCTACAAAGCACCGACTCTTGTCCATTGTTACGCAGGTATATCCCGTAGTGCAACTCTTGTGATTTCATATTTAATGAAACATAAGGGTATGTCGCTTAACGCAGCGATTCAACACTGCCGTAAAGTCAGACCTATAGTTAATCCTAACCATGGATTTATCGACCAATTATCGAAATTTGAGCGGTTGCTTTATGGTCCTGTTCTATCTGAACCGGATTCACCAAACTTGTCAACTACAGCGCAGTATATGTATGACGAAAATAAATGTACAGGATCTATCGATTCTGGAGCAGAAGACGATCTTGACGACCTATCCGACGAAATATTCACAATGGAGTTACATGATCCGATGACTGAGTCTACTATTCTCAACCCATTAGGAAACAAAGAAAATTTCGAGAAAGAATCTTTCGAATTACTCTAAATAAAAAGTTTTTTATAGATATAGTAAGAATCATGTCGGGATTAACGACGTTAACAGTATTTGTTTTAGTTGTGATTTTTCTAATCGCATCCATGTTCCTGCAAGGATCACCGCAAGGAGTACAGGGCGTACCTCCAAATCAGCAAAACCCGGAATTATTGAATCCAGAAATTAATAAGATAGCAGACGGGCTATATTTGACTAACTTTAAGCATGCCAAGGACTATAAGACTCTTAAGGCGCTTGGTATACGTCAAATTTTAACGGTAGGGGCAGAACTGCCTAGACATGGCGAGCCAATGTTTAAGGCAATGCATGTACGCATTAATGACTCACCCGACGAGAACATCAAAAAGTATTTCAACTCTACTTATAATTTCATTAATCGCGGTCCAACTCTAGTGCATTGCGCAGCCGGTATATCTCGTTCGGCTACTATTGTAGCGGCATTCCTCATGCGTAAGTATAAACTGCCTATGGATAAGGCACTCGCCCATATCTGGGAATGTCGAAAGATCATCAACCCTAACCATGGATTTAAGCAGCAATTACGAGTATTCGAGAAAGAACTTCAATCTTCTGAGGATGGTATGGAATCCAATGATGTAGAAGATGACTCCGAAGCCTTGCGCGCTGTTTCTCCCCAAGAACAACTCAAAAAAGAAAACTGCGCTAATGGAGTATGCGCAGTAAAAGCTTAATTTATTTGACGATTATGTATCCACGGGGATCTCCCTTTCTTAAAAAGTATATCTGAATTCCATCACTTGCTTTGTTTTTTTGATGACCGGGCAATACAGTACTACATTCTTTGGTCGAGTAACTTTACTCTTATAAAACAGATACTCCTTCATGTCATATAAAACAATATCTTCAGACATAGACGTCTCGACTGCAACATGATTGAATATATGCGCCATACCTAACCCAGGATTAACTTCTACGTAAAGTATAGGAGTCTTGTTAGCAGCAGCGATCTCTTCAAAAGGCGCACGGAGCTCCGGACTATGTGCATATCCATCGACGATAACACTAATACGATTTTGCAACGCCTTTTTAACTGCTGTGATACGTTTACACTTTGAATATTTATCTAATCCAAATCGCTTAACGACATGCGACTTGCCATATTGGCTTGTTCGCCATTTATTCAATAACTCTTTAGCAAGTGTGGTTTTGCCGGACCTTGGTGCGCCGTATAAAATAATCATATAGGTGTCGTGCTGCCCAAGACCGAATAATTTAGCAAAGATATTAGGATTCTTATATTCTTCTAATTTTTTGACGTACATTTCGCGTATTTCTGGGGACAAACAATTAGTATTCCAGCTGAACTTCTCTTTCTTATTCGGGTCGAGATATTCTTGTATCGTGTGGTATGGAATACCAATGTTGTGAGCGAATGCACGATCCACGTCATTTACGTCTGGTTTAATCTTGATTAGTCCTCGAGCCGTTTCATGTTCGGCAAGCCTTCCGCCAAAATCACTCACGACACACGAACGTTGTATCGTTGTATCACCAAACTTCTTAAAATAACCGGACAAAAACATCCACATGCCTGTATGTGGTTTTGACAAACGATTTCTCTTAACAGCAAATAGTGCTAATAAAGGTATCCCATAAGTCGAACAAAACGATTCTAGCTTATACTTAAGAGAGTCAACTACTAGTTTACCAGCTTGTGTTATATTACTAATTATAACAATGCTAAAGTTAGTAGACTCTGACTTAATTTGTTTTAGGAATTCTTCATTGTATGGAGCAATTGCTTTCGGATCGATAGAGTGATATAGTTTATTATTTGTTATCTTCTTTATTAGGCAGCCTTCGAAATCGGTGATAACTACATGACTCTTAAACTGAAATGTTGGACTCTGATATGTCAGTACTGACCCTAAGTCTTTCCAATTATCCGAATACTCGCTTGTAAAAGCCATTTATATTTATTTAGGTATATTAAAAAAATTGAATATTCTTTATTTTGTATAATTCCGGATAGTAATAATATTCTATTAATCTACTGAAACAAAAAAATGAGAGCTGAAACATTTATCTTCGCAAATCTCATCGCTATCTTGTGTCTTTCGACTGTTGCTCATTTGGCATTCGGCATTGCGAATGCTTATGTTGCATCACAGACCACTAGTGCAAAGAAGGAGTGTGGGGAGGCGATTTGGTACTGTGTGATGGTACTAGCTATTCTAAACTTCCTAGCGTTCGCGAACGGTATTATGGTGACGATTAAGTTATTAATTAGCTCCAGTGACGAAAAGAACTCTAACAATTTGTTGGGTTATGCGGTACTCGGCGTGTCTATCTGGGCATGTATTGCATACTTTGAAATCTCGGAAGACTGTCGAGATTTCTACGTAAGTAATTTCCCTATGCTGTTTGACATGCTTAAGGCGGATGTGATTTACTTCTTCTGCTCGCTTGGTCTTGTAGGTTGGGCGTGCTTTTCGACCTGTTTCGCGATATGTTGCTGCGGAAAAAGTGATAGCGACCGCCGCGATAGTCGACAGCCAGGAATGGACGTCTAAATTTATAGATGTTTAAAAACTAGGACTTCTTAATCCTGGCTATTAAACTATCAGCGATAGATGTTACTTTTTTTGCATTGCTATCAGTCAGGTCTTTCTTAATGATTTTTCTTGGAATGGGTGCTTTAGCCGGTTTTTCAATGGTTTGTTTTTTTGGGGGACTCGATTCACCATCAGAATTATTCTCCTCAGTTTCACTGGTATTCTCAAAATCTTGAATATCTAGAACCACAGACGTACGTGCATCCATATCGACATCCGAATACTTGATCTTAGTATTTGCGATCTTATAATTTTTTGACTTATAATGTAGAACGCGATGACTCCATTGATTACTTAATTTCAGCTTCATATCGCAGATATCCCAGATATGTCGGGTAATTGTTGCGTCGGATCCTAATCGGAAAATACGATTGATGTATTGTTTCATCTTAGATTTTCTGGGAGTTGCGAGTACCAATCCATTCATCTTTACTACTGACTTGCCAGTACCCATATATTGATAAGTTGTAAAGATAACCTTCGATTTAATTTCGGCAGTCTCTAAATCCGTAGTTTTAGCACCACCAACCACCCGCATAAAGTCAGCTTCGGTGTCAACAATCTCGCCTTCGATCTGTTGCCGCTCCATAAGTAGTTCCTGTAGATGAGTAAGGTATTCACGTCTGTCGGCGAACACAAACATAAACAATCCCAAATTTAAGCCCTCGCAAATACAATCAATGATTACTTTGTTACGTATCTCGTCTTCACAAATCATATTGATAGTTTCAGCAATAGATGTCATTTCTGTTGTCTTATTGACGATCACTCTTGTATATTCGGATGGTCCGTAATACATAACGCGATGTACTTCAGCTTTAAACTCATCACTGGTTGCAACATATCCATCGATAGATGCCGCGTCAAGTACAGGACCAATTGCCCACCACACGGCTTTGTCGTGCCCATCGACATGCTCATCAGGTGTTGCTGATAATCCTAGCATATACGGGGCTTGAGCGGCACGTAACGCTTTCAAAGCTGTTTTACTAGAGTACATGTGACATTCATCTAGAATAATCATTCCAAACCGGTTGTAGAAATCAATCGCTGTAAATGTTTCACCACCGATTGTAAATTCATCGTTTGCAGCCGAATCAATGATAAACAACATAATATCGCCAGCTTTCTTCTTCTTTGCGTAATAATACCCAATACTTACATCTTCGCCGAGTGCTGTCTGCAACACCTTCACCCACTGTTCTATCAAAGCAGTCGTATGTAAAATAATTGCCGTCTTCTTTTGAATCACCGATATTAAATATGCAGCTAGGTATGATTTGCCTTGACCTGCCTCGAGATTAACAATTACGCCCGCACTACCGAGCTTAACTCTTTGCTTGGTGTAATAGTTATTCATGATCTCATTAGATAATAGTTTCTGATTATTAGTCTGAGTACCGCGCCACTTAAATTTGAGAGATGGAGGCTCTCCGGGCACAATCTGACTAACAGGGACATACCCATCAAGCTTGAATTTATCACTGAGTAGTTCGAACACACCAAAGCGTGGTACGATGATTCTCTTATGTGCTTTATCCATCTTAGCACATTTCAGTTGTTTGAGTACGCCAGTGATTGTTTTGGAACGCAAAGTAAAGTAGTTGTCAATCTTCTTAGAATATTTAAGGTACTCAGCGACTTGTGTCGACAAGTACTCGAACTTAATGAAAGCGCCAGACTTAGTTATATATAGCTTCTTTGTACCACTAGGAGTGAAATTAATCGCCGGCGATACCTTACCAGTACTAACTAGTTCACCGTCTGCATCAGCTATATCCAAATCATTACCAACACCGTCCGCTACTAAATCCCACAAATCTTCGTCATCCATATTCAACCACAGTATATTCTACTATGTGTTTCACTTTTAAACTGAGTATTGTAGATTTCTTTGCCTAAGAAATAGATTACTAGAAGTAAAAGAAATACCAACAGTCCACCGAATCCCCACCACAATAATCCACCGGCTGCAACTGCAATCATTGGTGTATAATCTTGTTGACTGCCGCCCGTATAGTTATGCTTGGCATTACCACCCATAACTTTTTGAGCTGTTTGTTGTCTATCCATCGTCGACATTCTACCCGTAGATGGCATATCAGTATCAGCATCGACAAAATCTATATTATCTGGATATTGCTCCATTTGTTGTCGTTCAACCAAGGAAGTACCTGTACGCATTACGGGAGGCTGTTGTTGCTGTAATACCTTCACTCTCTCTATATAGTCAGTTAATCCTTCTGCTAATACTTTATTACGTTTAGTAAGTTCCGCGACGCTCTTTTCAACTGCTCGTAATCTTTCTATTTCTTGTTCTTGTTTTTTTAGCACTTGTAATTTTTCGTACGCAACTCCTAAGAATTCTTCATTACTATCATTTGTAGCTTGTAGGTCAGTAACTTTAGCCGCTAACTCCTTAAACTTTTGTATAACAGTATCAACTAGTTTGGTTTGTTCGCTATCAACTGATATGGTACTTAACGCCTCATCCATACCAACTTCTTTAGCTAGCTCTACAAACTTTGCATTGACCTCATCTAATAATCGTTCATTTGCAGCAATCGCAGATTCTGATTTGCGTACCTCGCCAACTATTTTAATCATCACGTTATTTAAAGCAGAAGGCAAAACTCGCATGAGTGTTTCCCACCTGGCGTTTACGTTTTGATATTCGTCAATTATGGTAGCAGCGCGGTCTGATGGTTCATCTGGATTTAATCCACTAGTAGGACTAATTCTTTTAAGTTTGGCAATTTCGTCCGGTTCAATGCCAGCTTTTTCACTGAAATCAGTCAAGAATGTAATAGTCTCTTGTGCCAACGCATTAATCGTCTGCATAGCGGTATCACGCTCATAATTTATATTACGGATAGTCTCATCTAATTGAGCTCGCTCAGCTCTAAGGGGGGTGAGTATTTTTAATCTGTCATTGCCAATTCTATTAACAGCGGTGTATAATTCATTAATAGCATCGTCGTACAACTTCTGTGATGTAACATCATTGAACTCGGCTGATTTCGCAATGTTACTTCGTAAATTAGATAAAGATTCATATAAATTATCAATTGCTTCTGACGCCTTTATTCTGATTCCTTTTAAACTGGCGTCAGATTCCTCATCTGATGCTTTAGATAAATCTATTTTTTTGTTCGTAAGCGCAGCTAATGTTGTATCTAAAAATTCTAAGTATGATTCTTTGTAGCGAATAGACTGTTGTTTTATTTTCTGTTGAATATCTAAGATAAACCTATTCGTTGAATCAGCTAAATCTGATAAAGCCTTAGCTGCCTGATACTTACGAATATCGGATAGTTTTTCGCCAAGTGATTTGTTTAATGCAGCAAGAAATTCATTAGGTAATCCACCACTAGCCATATTAGCTGGTATAGAAACCCCAAGCACTTGAGCTAGCTCCCCTAGCATGCCGCCTAATTCGGAAAACAGTTCCTTGAATTTATCATTTTCATCAGTAAGACGTACATTTTCTTCCCTTACCCCGGCAAGTTCTGACTGCAGATTTTGAATTTCCAGTTTGAGAGTCTCGTTTGTTGCTAGGGCTTCTTCAAGTTTTTGGGCGACACCGCCAGATGCTCTTTGAATTTCTTCTAATGATTGTCTTAGACGTGCAGTCTCTTCAGATTCAGTAGGTGCGGCTGCACGCTCTGCTAATCTTTTAGCCTGTTCTTGGAGTCTGGCGTCCAGTTTAGCATTTGCATCGGTTAACTTTGTGATACTTTGAAGAGCATCCATGTATGCATTAATAGTACCTACCGTTTGACCGGCTAATGATCGCAGTTCTGTGTCTGAGAATCTGTCGACAAGCGTTTGAGCATTGCTGACTTCGCGATCAAGTCCTAAATCACTGCCACCATCGGGTTTCAACTCTAAAACTCTAGTAAGTAAGCTAGTAAGTTCTTGGATATTAGTCGAATCACTCATTGACTGAGGTGGCGTAGCGGCTAATGGTGTTGGCTCAGGCGTAACTGTTTTCACAGTACGAACCGCATTAAGCTGATCTTGCAATTCTTTGATAGCAGTTACATGCTGAGCTCGCAACTGATCTAGTTCTTGCCGATGGGTTGCTGCTGCTAACGCTAACGCCGCAGAATGCTCACTTTGTGCTTTAGAAAGTGCATCTTGCGCATCGCGTAGCTCATCCCCAAGTCTTGATATTTCTACTTGCGAAGTGGCTTGCTGTGCACGCAACGCATCTGTCGCATCTGATACAGCTTTAGCTAGCTGAGCTTCAAGCTCTTTGACCTTTGTTTGAAGTGTAGCTATTGTCTGGGCGTCTGAGCCAGCGCTACCTGTCTGTGCTGCCAGCTTAGTATTAAGCTCTGCTAATTTTCTTGCATATTCTTCTTCAGCAAGTCTAAGTTTTTCTTCGAGTGCTTTAATAGCTCTTTTATGTTCCTCATCAGTAGTTTGCGCTAATGCGGATGCCTTGTTTCCTGCTTCATGTTGAGCGGCTTTAGCAGCTATCGTTTCCTCATTAGCAGTTTGTAATTTACCTTTGAGGGTTTCCAATTCTGCAGTGAGCTCTTGAACTTCGGTCGCAAGTTTAGCTCGAGCAGCTTCAATCTCATCACGTTGTTTTTCTAATGCGTCATACCTAGCTTGCAATGCAGCTAACGCCTTAGTTGCGATATCAGCTGCATCGGTAGAATCTTGCTGTAGTTTAGTATGCAACCCTTGCAATTGTTGTAGAGCGAGTTTTTCAGCAGCTAATTCATTTGTAAGTCTCAGGATTTCGGCGTCTTTAGCATTTGTAATTCTTAACACATCACCACGTAAACCTTGACTTACTCCTTGCTCCGCTGTTAATTCTTGGGTACGCGTTGCTAATTCTTGGGTACGCGTTGCTAAATCTCCCCTAGCTGCATCTCTTTCTCCAGTACGCGTTGCTAAATCTCCTCTCAATCCCCGACTCACACCTTGTTCGGCTGTTAATTCTCCAGTACGCGTTGATAGATCTCCTCTCAATCCCCGACTCACACCTTGTTCGGCTGTTAATTCTCCAGTACGCGTTAATAGATCAGTCTCTAATGTACGAATTCTGGCTTTTAAATTATGAATATCTCTTTCTAAACCAAGCTCTCGTTCAAGTGCGAGTCTTAGTTGTTCTTCTACTAATTTCTTTTCAGCATCTAATGTAGCCAGTTGTCGTTGCAGTTCACGGATTTCAGCCTGCGCTGTCAATAGTTCCGCACCACGATCGGCAAGCTGGCGTTTAAGATCGGCATTCTCACGTTTAAGAACTGCATCAATCGGATTGACAACACGAACCTCATATACTTCCACTTCCGTAGGTTTGAGTAATTTTCTGGCTTCAGTTACTATAAAATCGGCGTGCTGTTTAGCGACGGCTTCAGCGTCAGGGCGTTGCCTATTGCTAAACTTAGTAGTTTCGTCAAGTTGCTGTTCATCATATGTACGTTGAGCGTCGACAGCTTTACGAATATCTCTTAATGCAACTCTAATACGTTCCGTTAGAAATTTAGTTTTCTGCGCATCGAGGGGATTAACCTCTCGCAAAAACGTGCCAGTTGCAGCGAGCTGTCTGACAGCCTTATCAACTAAAGGCGATGTATCAATAGTAAATCTTGCAGCCATTTACGTTCTATACTTATATACTTTTATGGTTATATTTTTTTACTGGATTTTTTCCAGGGACAAAAAAGAAAACAACATTCTAATACTTTGCATTCTTCGAGAGTCGTTGCGAGTTGTTACTAATTCATCAGTATTTCCGGCAGAAATTTACACAACCGCCTTGCATTCTTCGAGAGTCGTTGCAAGTTGTTGTTGATTCATCAGAGCTGCATACTCGGGTTGCAGGTCGTCGATTTTCTGCTTCATACACTCAATTAGTTCTTTGACCTGTTCGCTATTATCATTCTTAGCGTACGCCTCCTTAAGAGCCTGCGATGCTGACCCATTTTCGCCGACAAAATCATCAACAATCTTTGCTGCTTTCTGATAAATCTCATTACGGATAGCTTGTTTTGTCTTAAGAATACCTATTTCCTCATCTTTATCAAGTCGGGCTAATGCCTGCCATACTTTGCTAGTTCTGCCAGATACACATACGACATGCCCACGTTCGACACAATCGAGTACCGCGTCACCCATTGCCTCGCGGATCTGCGGTGCATTCTTGGCATTATCAGGGTCGAATGTGCGCTGCCACACGGCAGTAAGAATATCTTTTTCCTTAACGTTTGGAATAGAACCGACTGGATAATCGTTACTTAAAGTACTGATAACTTTATCAATATCTGCTTGCTTAGCTGGATCATTTTTATACCGGACACGCAACCAATTTACAGCCTCATCATAGCCATGTAGCTGAATATCCTTCAGTTTGCGATTTTCATTCATCACCTGTGAAACCTGTGTCTTAAGTTCCTCATATATCGCCGCGTCGTGTACGTTCTGACTGTCGGACTGCCATTCTTGCCTGGATAACAATGTCTTTTGTTTGAATTCAGGATCATCAACTGCAATTGCAGCTGCTGCTGGCTTTGCTTTCTTAATCTGATCCACCATACGCTGCTGGTTTTCAAAGTGGGCAAACATAGCCCGCTGCAGCGGAAGTTCTTCGACATCTACGAAATCTACGAAATGGTCGCGGAAATCTTCGATACGGTCTAGAATAAAAGGTGCTTCTCTAGTATCTACCTGCCCATTAATAATCTGTGTCAGCGCATTATTGAAGTGTCGATGGGCTGCTCGGGGATTCTGAGCATTCAATAAATACACAGCACCAACTCTATAGTGATCGATTGCGCGTGGATTTTCGATGGCTTCCCCATATTCAATTACTTGTTTCGCTTCATCGTCGTAATCTTCACCTCTTATATTATTAAAATGCACACGAGTAAGTCGCTGATTGCGATCCTCGCCAGCGATTCTAAATTGCTTATAGATACCATACATAATCCAAATGATTGCTATAATCAATACTGCAATCGCAACCCATTTGAAAAGATACGTATCAGTTTTAAGAGTTCCGCCATGTTTTGTGGTATCTATAGGATTGCCAGGCGCGAGAGGGTCGCCTACTCCACCACCAAGCACTGGGTCCGCAAATAAATCTCCGTCAAAAACTACCGTGTCCATATGTAAGTATATTACTTAAAACACATATCCATTTAATTAAAAACCCTAATAATTGATGAATGATTTAAATTATCTGACCTCGCTAATTGTCGAACCTCTTCATAAGCAATAGGATCGATCCATGGCATTTTTTCGCGGGCAGAATAAAAGGTACCCTTTCCTCCGAACACTTCGCGGTTTTGAATGATCTCGCCCGTGTATTTATTAACATCGGATACGGTAGGTTTGCTAGTTAAGCCTTCCGAACATGTAGGTTTAAATATCAGTAATAACAATACAACAATCACGGCAATGTATAGAACATCCATTTTAGATTTACAGAAATTCTGTCACGTATATAATATATCTAACGAAAATGTTTGGAGTTGTAGATTTATTTATATTTTGGAATTTGCCAATGTCTCTTTCACTACAAAAAATAATACTATTCAGTGTTTTGAAAGTTGCATGTGGATTTTAATTCTAATTTTGAATAGAACTGTACAACGACGCGATCACGTTCGTGTCTGGGATAAACAAAGTTGCTGAATTACTGCGTGCCTGCGCTCCTTGAAATCCAAGCTTAAACTTAATATCCGAAGGAATTGCAAACCCATTGTAATCCTTGAAATAAGCTTCGCGATATAACGCATGCAGAATAGTCTTTGTAAGCTCTTGAGCGTTACTGTTATCAATAATCTCTGTAACACTTACCGGAGATCTAGTGCGATAAACCATAACCTTAGTCTTAGTAATCTTCTCGAAGTTTGCGACGGCATCAAGGTAACCGCACAGATGTACGTAGTACGGAGAAATCAACACACACTTAGGAGTGTCATATTTTTTTGTGTACACGATCTTAACCATCTTAGTTGGTTCCTTTGCACCACGACGAATGATTGTCTTCGGCTTGGGAAGGTCCTTTTCTTTTTTGGTTGTCTTTGTAACTGCCTTCTTTACAGTCTTTGCACATGCCTTCTTTTTCTTCTTAGTGGAAGAGTCTTCCTCATCTTCCTCGGAATTAGCACCATCAGAGTTAGCGGCTCGATCATCACTGGCATTATCCTCTTCGTCTGAATCGTGTACAACCTTCTTCTTGGTAGCCTTCTTCTTGGTAGCCTTCTTCTTGGTAGATTTTTCCTCAGCATCCCCATCGACATCCTTACTATCGGGTTCCGAATCCGAATCTGGAATAATTACCGCATTGGGATATTTGGGAAGATCTTTCTCATCGATAGTTTCTTCAATATTGCGCTCGTAGATGTCGAAGACGTAACAATCATCATAGATTGGCATATTGGTGACAATGCATGTCTGATTTACTTCTTCACTAGGCTCAGTATCAAACAACCCCATTCGGATTTGCTGCTGCCAATCCATTGCCGCTTCAGAGTTAATAGAATATGGCTTGAGCCAATCCCATTTCACTAACCGAATAGGTCGGCTGCATTTCGAGAACAGAAGTTTTTTCTGTCCCTTATACACATCCGGATAGTGCTTTGCGAGCTCCCGATGAATACCATAGTTGGGATGAAAATCAACAGGTTCTACTTGAAGATTTCCTTTCTTAGCAATTTTGTAATCCTCATAAGAAGGATAGTCTGGAGACTTGAATCCATTCGCCAGCTGAATAGTATCACTTGTATCAATAACAATACTACTTAATGAGTATAGCGCAGTTGGTGATCCTTTCGTGTAGTAACTTACTGGAATAGGATCCGATGAAATATTCCACAAGAAATGAAATCCAGGTGGCACTGATTCACATCGTGCGTTCTGTACAAATTTCACAACACCTGGTGTGCTAGTTATGCTGGGTTGTGAGATAGCGATATACTGTGTCGTGCCGGATGATGCAATGGGAATTTTAGGCATGCCAAACTTAGTAGCTGCGACTCTGAACATCTCGTGGTACTTAGCTTCGATAGCCTGTGCAAGCGATTGATAGGTTGATTGTTGACCGCCGAGAATATGAATAAATCCAATGTTAGGTACAATTGCATACTCTACCGAATCAATGTTATACACATTATGACCGGGTACTTTGGCTTCTAGCAGTTCGCCTTCCGCATCGAAATACGTTTCTCCATATGTAATATTAATTACTTCAGCTGCTACCTGTTTCAATAACTTATTGATATCCGTAGTATTGAAGAATCGCATTGTTTTATGGATCCAATTAATTTATACTTGTCTACTTTTTTCAAATTTGGATGAAAGGAATATCCCTTTCGAACCCCCTTTATGGTCATCCTTAAAGCAGCGTATATAAGAGGATTCGAAAGGGATATTCCTTTCATCCAAATTTGAAAAGAATATCATCAGATATAAGAGTAAGAATAAATTACAATGGACGCCGACGCTGCCAACCCATCTTACAAGGTTGACCTTAATATTCCCGCTGAATGCGTGACGTTTAGAATCATTATCAAGAACAATGTGTATGATTTGAAATGCAAGTCAGGCTTGACTACAAAGCTACTTAACGGTCGTATTATTTCGAAAGAGATCCTTACAACTGAAAAGAAGGTAGTCTTCACGGTTGAGTTCACACCTAGTGAGGCACATATCTTTAATTATCTATTAGATCGATCTGATTTGTCAATTAATGAACTATTCGATGCAGTTTATGCAGCACGTAAGTTCTTTGAAGAGTATGATATTACATGCAAATCGCAGACAAGTATCGATAAATACATTGCTAGTCTTAGTTCGTATCAGCGAACGTGGACTGGGCTTACAACAAAGCCTGACTACAATTTAACGATCTTTTCGAATAGAATGTTACCGTACTTCTCACTCGAATGTATGGATTGGGTTAAGGCAAACCTAGACACTCTTAAGGGAGACTACCCAGCCGAACTTCTTGAAGCAAAGAAGAAGCATGAAATTGCGAATGGATCGTCTAAGGATGATTATCATGAAGAGATGTCACTCGCTACTAGAAATAACAACTTTCTCGAGTGGCAAGTACTTCCTCTAGATAAGTATCCAGATATGGATAATCTTATTAACCGCATTCAGCTACTGATGAAAATCGGGCTTAAGCGGCAAGCGATTGTGATGATCTGCAAACTAATGTTATCGCCTAGAGAGTGCCACATTGTAAAGAGACCTGAGATTTGGGAGATCCTTATGCCAGAGATGACAAACAAGGATTTTGATATCCTTATCAAGTACTGCATGTATTATGCGCTGTACATTATGCGTCAGGAAGAAACCATTATGTTCAGTCAAGTCAATACGCTATCAAGAGTATTATTCAAACTAGAAGAAGCAAACAAGCTTCCATCGTTTGGTGGCTGTCATATTGATCGCAATCCGTACATTATTCAACTGACTAATGATACACCGTTGGGGCAATGCATGCCGTTCTACTTGCATGGCAAACGTCGGCTGAATAGCAAGCAAGAGTTTCAACGCAGATTTGATATCGCCACAGGTGGCGCATTCAAAGGATTTGATCTAAAATCCATTAACGCTGCGGTTACCGGATCGATTCTAATCCCTTGCGTGCACCGTAGCCCGCTAGAAGATGGGTTCGAAGATGTCGAATGGGTTCGTGATCGTGAAACAGTCGAACTCAAATTTCCCTATATGACAGATACTCCAGTTACTCAGGAAGACGTAGCGTTCGCCAATTATCTGGAATATTACTATCCCAGCTATGTAAGTCTTACGGATGACGACTACAAAAAGCAAGTTTTGGGCATTGGTGATAAGCTGAAGCCCAATGAACGTCATGTTAATCCTAACGAGGTACTAAATGAATCGCTAGACTATGAAGATGGAACGCTTGCTACTACCCAGCAATTCGGTGGAATTGCTAAGGCATCTGCTAATGAAGAGAAGAACTATGATGCAGAGTATGAGGCACCTAAGAAGAAAGCTGCCGTGAAATCCAGCAAAGTATCTAAGGTAACGGTATCCAAGAAACTAGCTACTAAGAAAGTAATTAAGAAGCTAAATAAGAAGGTAGTCGAGGAAGAAGACGAACCCGAACCTGAAGTTGTACCCGAGGAAGATCCTGAAGATTCGGGTGCCGAGTTGGATGATGTTCAGTTGGCGTCTCATGAAAAGCCTGATCAAGAAATCCAGGAGGATGTCGAAGACGCTGCCCAAGACGCCGACCATAATGATGTCGAAGACGCCGGAGCTGCTACACAGGAGCAAAAATCTACCGAACAGCCCGTCGAAAAAAAAGAAGACGAAGTAAAAATCTTAGATCCATCATCGGCGGAAAATAAAACACAGCGCAATGCAACTGAATATAACCAGCTTGCAGACATTGATATCTCGATTACCACACGGGACCAGTCGGTGTTTAAGGAGCGAGCACTCCAGCTGTACGAAGTAATTCGTAAGAACTGTCAGCACCGCGGTGCTGTACATATTAAGGAAGTCAAGACTATCGCTTCCGTTAAGTACAAGATCTACGGTCCTGGCATTTCCCGACCGATGGATATTTTCCGTATTCCATACGATCCGGTCAAAATGGTCAAGAAGTTCCACGTACATGCTGTAAAGATGTTCTATGATGGCAACGTAACAATGTTCAGATCATGCGTGTCATGTCTGCTCAGCGGAGTTGGTGAAAACTACAAATGGTTTAGCTGCAACAAGGTACCCGCTGATGTGCTACTTAAGTATGCACAGCGTGGTATTACAATCATCCTCAATAGTAAGGAACGTGAAGCCGTTAGCAAATACATCATGTCTAATGAACGTTGGGGTAACGTTTTGACTAAGCTTGGTATCAATCCGACAAAGATCTACTGTTGTGCCACTGCAGGGCATCCATTCTTCCGACCTGGAATGTATGATTGTGGCATTAGACTTAGCCTTCGTAAGTTTGAGCGTGATTCTGAAGGACTGTATGCGAACACACTCACCGTACCGCAGCATCGCCATGTGTATCCGTATGGTGAGGTTCTTACCCATGACGCGAAGAAGATTTATATGCCGGACGTGCGACTTATCAATTCTATTCTTGATCACATTGAAAATGGAGATGCCGTCGTCGAAAATGCCGATGAGAATCTAGAGGATGGCGATAATGATGTATGTGATGTAAATGAAGATGGTATCGAAGATGATTGCAACGCAGACGCAAACGAGCTCGATCTGCCCGACATCGGTCGAATCGATGACGAAGATGACGCGTAAGTTATTTTATTATTTTTTTTTGAATCGCAATAATATACACATTTCTAAAATGGCAGTAAATTACGTTCAATATCCCCAGCAAGAACCCCCTATTTCCACACCTGTTAAAATCGCAATTGCGGCGGGTGTGATCGGTATACTTTATTATTTACTCGTACTGAGTAAGGAGCCTACTCAGCCAGTTGGTCCTTCAACCCCAGGCTCGCCTTCAACCCCAGGCTCGCCTTCAAACCCATCCAATCCAAGTATCTATATTCCACCGACTCCGGCGACTCCATCCGGTCCATCTACCCCACTTCTACCGGGACCCGCAAAGCCAATGCAACCACCTGCACGTCCTACAAATATGACTGATTGCGGTTACAACAGTCAGCCGCGCGGATGGTATGATATCAAGGGTCGTGGATATCGCAATGATTTCTGTAGATTTGTTGGCGATGCTCCAATCTGGTGGTCATGTGCAGTACAGGGCGAGCTTGGTCCAGATGGCAAACCGGTCATGTACTCGGAAAATGGCAAGTATGCTTACGATCCAAACACACCATTTGATCCATATACCGGCGGACTCACTGGTTGGTCATGCCCATAAAATGCACAATATAAAAAAAATATTTGTTTTTTGATGTTAGAAACGAGTTAGCCCTTAAAAATTTACATAAGTAGTTCGAGATAGTCGGATTCCACATCCCACCAGTCGCGGGTCTCATTATCTCTAAGTTCTTCTTCAAAGTATGGTCTGAACTTTTCCGCATTCCACTTAGCCCGTATATCCTGCGACATCCTCGCTTGAAGTCCCATGTACTTCATTCGGTTAGCAATACGAGTATCGCCGGCACATCCAGAATCTTTAAATAATTCTTGAGTCGATAGCTCTCGATCGTACAAATCGATATCAAATTCATTCTTGTGTTTAGCTTCCGGCTTTAAACTCGCCTCCAGATTTTGCTCTTCACCTTCAGGAGGTGCCGAATCGCTTTCATCTGCCGAATTTAATTCTGTAGTTAGTTGTTTGATTTTTTCGTCGATATCTTCCCGCTCTTGTGCTTGATTAGCGCAGGCGCGACGAGCGTTGTGTCGCTTCATAAGCATATAATCTAACGCAATCCATAAACACACGGCAATTAGTGCAAATGTAGGCACCATCATCTGGCTTGGTGCTAACTTATGAACTATACCGGCGATTACTATGCAAATCAGAGCTAGGAAAATCACGCTGAGAATATCTTCTCCCATTCTTGTTAATTATATATAACTCTATTCATAATTATTTTTAATTTATTCTTGGTGCTCGGTTTCTTCTTGCGTATGGTCACCATTAGTATGGTCATCATTATTATCTTCTTGAGTAGGGTCTTGAGTATCATCCACCGCCAAAGAATCTGCCTCATTAACTGCAGCCAAAGATGAGGCTTTCTTCTTCTTGCTCTTGCGCTTCTTAGCCTTTTGCTTTTCGATACGCTTGGCTTGTTTCTCTTCGGCAATCTCATCTGGTTCAACTGGTACTTCTGGCTCTTCTAAAACAGTTCCACTTGCCTTAAGCTCATCCATATCTGTTGTGGCTGAGATACCTGTATCTGGTTGAGTATCTCCCGACTTTTGTGGCTTAAGACCAACATTCTTCTCCATAAGAGTGAAATTATTATTCAACATCTTAAAGATCTTCTGCACATTAGGATCCTTGCTCTTTCCTGTCTTATTACTTACCTCGTGCATGTACTTAATAATAGTACGGAACTCACGTGCAAGCGTTGCATTCGCGCCTCCCTGGTTGCTGACATCTACAATGAAATTCATAACTAGCATATCAGCATTCTCACTGGCAATACTGTCGCGATAATAATCATCAAACTTATCACGTAGTAGTTCAACTGATTGTTCGATACGCCTGAAAGCATTATGACAGCGATGTAGTTGTGGTTGCTTCTTAAGTTCACCAATTGCGCTAATCAACATTTGGGTGAACTTCTCAACATCAACATCAGGGGAGGTTACACACTTGTACAGTGCATGAGTATGCTTATACAACGTAGCCAAAACCATCAGCACATACCTCTTTACAGACGGCTTGATTCTTTCGCTCGCCCAGAGAGCCTTGAGATCTAGTTTAGAGAACTCAAAGATTTGGAACGTGAGACCTGGTTCCTGATTGACAAAGTTTTCCTTGAGATTGTTTTGGTCTGTGAAACTCGACTCATATCTCTTGAGCTTGCTACATAGAACGATAAGCCTGCGCACATAAGAGTTCTCCTTAAGCTTGCGATAAAGCCCGTTGATTTCTTCTTTTGTTAGTCCAGCGTATTGTTCCTCCTTCTCATCGTGGTCGTGCTTTAGGTAGGTAGACTCCTTAAACTCTTCGGCAAACTTACGAATGTCCGCGAAGTGTTCCTCATACATAGGGAAGTCTCCACCTAAGATATTACAGAACTGGTTGAGAACACGATATACATACCGTAGGCTATTTCTTACAAATACAAACTTTGGTGCTATGATTTCAGCTTCTGCGTCTTTGACACCCATCATCTCCTCGAACATTCCGCTGATGTTGACATCGCCGACTACTTTCTTAAGCTGCTTAATCTTTACGCGTCCAGACATTGTTGATGTAATTATACTAACTTATAAGTATAATCTTTAAATCACAAAAAAATAAATTATTTAAGGCTCGTTGGTAAGTTTCTTGAATCTAGCCACTAGATTAAGCATTTCGAATGCCTTCTCCCAATATAGCTCCTGTTCATCTTCGGATAGCTTCTTCCAGCGACCCTGAATGAGTCGAATTAGCGTCTCAATCATACGTTGTTTGTGATCTTTCTTAATGCTAGCGGAATAATCTCGATTTAAAAACCAATCAGCGTCGCGATTTAAAATGTGGTGCCGAGCATGCCAAATCTTGTCCTTACTGCGAATGAACATTTCATCCTTAGGACACATTCCGATAAGCCTCATCAGACGATCGATTTCTACAAGCTCCTCTTCATCAGTTTTAGGATTCATTGTCTTTTTAATGAATGTAAGTAAACCCTTAGTCTTATTACTATATCCATCGCAGATTTCATTAATATCCTTCGCATCTAGAGAACTGAGTTTCGACATGATTTCTAACACATCTTCCTCAGACAGAGGTTTCGGTGGGGGATCATCCTGTCTTTGTTTTTTCTCAGGCTCAGATTCAGGCTCAGATTCAGATTCAGGCTCAGATTCAGATTCAGATTCGGACTGGTCTTCAGCGTCAGCGTTAGCCTCAGGCTCAGAATCGGACTGGTCTTCAGGCTCAACTTCAGGCTCAGGCTCTTTAGCTTTAGGCTCTTCTTTTTTTGAGGTGGCAGCCTTACTAGTCTTTTTCGGGGCAGCGTCAGTAGACTTACCTCCTGAAGCCTTAACTCCCGAGGATTTCACAGGCAGCGATTTACCTTTCGTCGACATACTTTAATTATATTACTTTTCTGCCTTACAACTTTAACAAAAAAACAATAATTAAATTACGCTAACAACATTTCCGAAGCCTCGTACGGTACCCTCTCGAAATGCAATTTGTTGTCCGACGGGTACATAATTCAGATTACGTTGGAAGCGCATCTTAATCTTTACTTTGTCTCCGGATCGAACATGAGGTAGCTTTGTACCATTAGCATCATACATCTCTACAAACTTAACTGGCTCTCGCAGCATACCGCAGTTGACATATGCATTGTAACCAGGCTTAATGGTAGTTGCGTGATGCATGATGTTAACTTCAGCAATAAAGTCGCGGCAAACACCGCGTGGCTTCTCCTTCGACAGGATTAGACCCTTGCGCAGAATGTAATTACTCTTCTCCTTAGAGCGGATACCTACAGCGAGACATCCGCGCTTGCCTGCTGGCAGCGTCTTAACGTCAAATCGGTAGTCATTATGAATCGATCGCACCGACACTTGCGAGAAATCTCCCTTAGAAAACGGTCCCATATAGAGCTCGTCACCGATATTAATGTCATGACCAGAAATACCGGACAGCACTGTACCATGCCCAGGAACATTGTAAATGTGCTCTACAACAAAGCCATCGGGTAGAAACTTCGCTCTAGGCTTGAACACACGCAGCGCGTGTCGGACTAGATTGAGACCTTGTCCAGTTTTGTTACTAGTCATCAGAAACGGAACGATAGAATTATTCTGATGCTTCTCAATCATCTTGAAATCATCAATGTCCCTGAAATGATAGATCTTACTCTTTTGCGCCGTAACTAGGCGCTTAGTAGTTGCGATTAAGTCCGCCGAGATGTCAAGCGGAACCATATCACTCTTAGTAAAGAGAATCATAAATGGAATACCAAGTGCGTAGCATAGTCCCATATGTTCCTTAGTCATTCTAGTAATCTTGTCAGAAATGCAGACGATCGCAAAATCCGGAGTCGCCGCCGTGAGCCCAGATAGTGTAGTCTTGAGATATGTTTCATGACCGGCGAGATCTACAAACGTAATGATACGCTTTGACTCCTCATCCTTAATGTATTGGTAAGAGATATCAGAAGTCCTGCCAGTCGCATGCTCATGAGGATGCACAAACACAATACTTCTAGCAAGTCCCTTACCATCATCTAGTACATTACCTACAAGTGTACCAATTGTCGAACTTTTCCCGGCGTCGACAGATCCTACGACTGCTACGACGATTTCTTCATATCCAGTTGCGTCCATTGGATCAGCTCGCTTACGAGCGACGATACGCTTTAGCTCTTGCTGTGCTTGTTGCGCCATTTTTATAAAGCTCTCAATTCAAAGTTATAAGTTACAAAAAATAATTCAAAATTTAAAAGGCTGTAAGTTACACACTGAAAACCTCACCCGAAACCTTAGTCATACGGCTCTCACCCGGATAGCCCAATGGATTCACCACAATAAGCGTATCAAATGCCTTAGTTTTTGCGTATTCATGCGTGTGCCCGCAGAACCAATACTTGACCCGTCCGAGAGTCATATGACTCGTAAGATCTGTCGCAAACGCAGAATTCATCGATCCGTATCCGGTAAATCTCGGGTGAATCACTTTTCTAGTGGGTAGGTGATGTGTAACGACCACCAATGGTTCATCATAGTCCATACTCTTTAGGATTTCATTCTGGACAAACCGAAATCCATCCGCAAATGCTAGTACGTATTCAAGCTGTGAGTTAAACACTCCGTTAGTGAAGTCGGCAATCTGGCTGCAAGCATCCCGTTCAATGATCGACCATAGAGTATGCCCAATAAATCGGATACCATCGACAACAACATTCTTCTCATGGATGTACACTACTCCAGTCGTTTCACATAGACTTTTAAGAAGTTTTTCTACAGTCCCGCGATCGCCGCGACACTTGTAATATTCATGATTACCAGGAATGAGAACTACATTCTTATATCGCTTTTTGCACAACAACAAGAACTCCTTGTAAATTTTCAGCTTTGTACAGACGACGCCAATGTCGCCGGCAAGTACTAAATGACTAGCTTGTTGCCACTCGATACTATCAAATACTTCTTCAGCTGTGTCGTAGAATTCGGTATGTACATCACTAATAGCGTAGATTTTTTTAGGAATAGGCGTATTCAGTCCAATCAGTGCATCTGATGGATCGATAGATGGGGTTTCAACTTTCCAATCCTCACCAGGTGTATCCCATTCGGCGTTAAGTGCAGGTTCTAACTCATTAGCAACTAGCTGCTGAATGTCTGCTTCAGTGATTTTCGTGTCAACTGTGGCTTCATTAACAATAGCTTCAGTCGAATCCATTCCTCTTTGTTAGAATACGACTGACTTAGAATATATTCATTAAAAATAAAATCAAATTTCTTATGTTCACACCACAACACAGGATTCCCGTTTCTGCATTCTAGTAACAACACGGTTAGCCTTTGTTAGCTCTGCATCGGACTGTTTGATATTATCCTTTGCTTTTTTCAGCTTTTCTCTTTGAATCGCGAGATGAGCAACTGTATCCTTAGCGACTTCTTCAGATTCCTTCAGTTGCTTCAGACTAGCCTGCAGCATAGCTAAATTTTTCGATGACGGATCATCCATCTTTATTGGAGGTCTTCACACTCCTTTTTGTATGTATATCTTAATTGATAGATTTCATTTTTGATAACGCAAAAAATAAGGGGTTTACCCTTTCTATACCTCGTGTCTAAATAATACCTTACGCGCCCTATGCATAAACTCATCATTAAAGTTATCAGCTTTAAACCAGTTACCGGACACTCCTTCTAACCGCAACCAGATATACATTAAACAATATACACCACACGAATGCTCGTCGTTCTGGAATTGAATCCCTGTTGTATATTTAACATCTACAGGTATTTTTAATTCCTTAGCTAAGTAATGCTTAGTCTTTTGCAACCACGCTTGTGTTTCCGGCAGTGGTTCCTTACCAGATGAGTTAAAGTACTCAAGTACAATTTTGCCATTTTTTTTCTCTCCGAAGATACAGTACCAGTGAATACCTCTACCATCTGCCCAATCAGTATTAAGTACTACACCGAAACATTGTTTGCCATTACGAAATTCTTTTGCCAAGTCAACCCTGGCAAGCTCTGACCCGACCTTTTCAAAGTCACGCATCTGAAAGGGAATATGAAGGAAATGTGGGAATCTATCATTAAGCTGATCGAGTACATCATCAATATTAAAGTTAGATAACAGTCCGAAATGGGTGGCAGGTCCTTCTGGCTTAAAGAACTCATTGAGTAGATTATCGACTCTTGCGAGTTTAGCAAATTTAATGAACTCTGGATTCTTTAAAACACAGCTCTCTGAATTGCAGTTCATCTTCTCTTTGATACCATTTAATACTTTTACTGGATCACTAGCTGGTAACCGTACAAACTCCGCCATTTTAGTTACTACATTTTTTGGCGAACAGACAGCCCCCTGTTCCTTATTGAAAGAGCATTCTGATGGCTTACCAAATATTTGCTCCACAAGTTTCTCAGCAGCTCTCGCTCCTCCTCCGTCCATTTTTATTTTGGAAAAGAGTATTAGTTATAATATAACTGATATAACTTCACAGGAAGAAAATGTATAGAACCGGTGGTTTAGAAATTAATGATGCACACCACAAAACTATGGAAGTGGATGGAGTCAACTATGTAGTAAGTGAAAAATTCAGAACTATGTTGCGGGATAGTTTTATTGACTGGGGTACGTTTTTAGAGGTGTATCACAATAATCTAAACTATACTTTGATGTTTGACCAAATGGTTAAGTTACTTAATATCAAAGAGAATGAAAACCTTAGAGAGTTTATGATACCACTTATTAAAAAAATATATCATCTACCGGCATCTGCTCACATGGCTTGTATGCTAAAACAGTTTATGATATATGAACCGGTCTCTGTAGCCATTCATAGTCTATTCACAACTATTAAATTACACTATGAATACATAATAGAAATGTTTTTGCAAGCGAGAAATCAATATATTTTAGAACGTGAGACTAAAGATAAAACTAACGACATACAAGACCTTAAAAAATATTGGGAGGATATGAATCAGCAGTATTCGTTAGAATCAAGTTCTACCGTACTGCTATTTTTAAATCCACCCAATGGTCTAAAATCTAAGCTTAATTTTAATGTGGCTGGTAAAGAAGAAGTAATCGCACCGTTAAGAGATGCGGTTAAAAAGTTCCACTATTTGGGTTTTTGTCCAAAAGTACCGCAAGTTAGACTTAAAGCATTACTTGATTTCCCCGTTAATGAATTTGTCACCGCTATTAAGGCATTCGCACCTGACTCTAAATTTCCGAATTATTCTATACTTGAATCGAATATCGCGCAAGAACTTAAAAAGATGCCCGAACTACCACAAATCCCGGATAACATAGCGAGAAAAGATCCGCCTGCAGCACTGCTAAATGATAAATTAGCTCTCGCCAAATGGTATGTCGATGCTATCCTCGATTTACGTAAAGAGCTTATATCGTACGGCACACTGTACGAGGAATACTACGTAGCTCAGGCAAAGATATTCATCAATATTAATGATAGAATAAAAAAAGAATTTCTACATAAACACGCATCATAAAGCGTACCTAGGACTTTACAGTTGCAACCTTATTAGATTGTTCATTCGGCATCCTCCAGACCCTTGTCTGTTCCATGAGCTTTTCGGCACGTGGTGTATAAGACATGTTAAATTTTTTGGGTCTTGCTAGTAATGCAGACTTACGAGATTTGCTATCATGCCTCGTAGATAGTCTAAATGTCTCAAACTTGTCACTAAGATCCCGTACTTGATCCCGTGTAGGTTTATCTACGCTTTTACCCAACCCTACGTATGTGGGTGAATCAGCCGGAGAATTGACGTCACCAACCGCAGCAGTCTTAATAGACTCAGCAACATCGCTTGATATGCCTAGACATCTAGCCCGCGGTCCAAGTTCTCCGGCGTCCCTCGATTTTTGTAGCGCTTGAAGTTGATCCTTGTAGAACAGTATACTCGACTTCGAAATATTGTGAACGAGCGGTTCATTCAGAACATCAGGGAATTTAAAGAATTTAAGTTTTCTTTTTTCCCGGAACTCCTCACGAGTCTCAAGTCTCCGCGCTACGTCAAACTCCGCAATCAACGAATATGGCACACAACAAAGTCCGATGTGATATTCTTTACGTTTCGTAGTAAATCGATGTTGTAAATCAATCTCTTTAAGTTGGATTAACCCACACGATTCCTCATGCACTTCTCGAATTGCAGCTTCCTGTGCCGTTTCACCCGGTCTGCAACCTCCCTTAAATGGAAGCCATCCATCTGATGTACTGCGACTTTCGTCGCCTAAAACGATCCCTAATTCTCCATCGGGATTAAATGTGTAAAATATAGCTCCGCACGACTTCTTATCCATTTTCGTAGCCAAAAGGCTCGTGTGACTAATATATTAGTCTAGATATATATATTCAAATTATATTCATTTTTTCTAAACTATTCAAATATGAATAATATACAGGCGATATACATCAAAAAATATACATAAGAATGACTGACGTACAATTTAGCAGATATTCAAACATCATCACTTTTGCCAAAGACTGGCGTAAGTATAAAATTTCTAATAAGGCACTGGATGCGAATGCATTTCGCAATGCCATGCAAACGGATCAATACGTTATCCTAGAATGCACTGATAGCCGTAGAAATCGCGATGTTCTTATTTATCTGTTTGATAAGAATAGTAAGTATGCGGTTCAGAGCCCAGACCTAAAACGGTTACTCAAAAAAATTAAGAACCCATGTGATGTTATTCTTGTAACATACGCGCCGTTTAACACATACGGTAAGAAAGCAATCGCAACTTACAAACATCTTAATGTCTTTACTTACTTACATGAAATCTTTGATCTAGTGCTGCCATTCGGTCCTCTGTGTTATCCGCATAGAATTTTATCTAGAGATGAAGTGCTCAAGCTATGTAATGACGAACTTATGTGTTACTTGACTAACTTGCCAAAAATCTTTGATGAGGACCCGCAATGTATCTGGATCGGCGCAGAAAGTGGCGATGTTGTCGAGATTAAAATGCTCAGTGATATTGCCGGTGAAACTTACCAGTATCGTGTCGTGGTGCCTCGTAGTGGACGTGTGATATTTGCGAAGGAGGCACCCGATGAGCCAGCCGCTGACCAGGAATCTAAAGACAATGCCGACGATGAGGAGCTTGATGAACATCGTGAGCTTAATGCATACACTGATGACGCCGAAGCGGATGATGATGCCGATGCAGATGAAACTGAATCGCACACACATGCTGAAGATCACGATTCCTAGGAAAGGGATTCTTCCTTTCTTTTTACTCCTTAAATAAGTCTTCAAAAATATGCCAAAAAAAGGGTTTGAAAGTGGCGGCGCGTACGCTTAATAGAATCTTTTTCTTATACATCTATAACTTCTTCCTCTTCCTGTGCAACAGTCGTAGGCTTCATAAGATCCTCGTCGAGGATTTCGGTACATACATCCTGATCTACCCGTGGAAAGATCTCGTAGTACTTATCTGCGGGATTTTCACTGTTAAGAATTGTATCTATTTTTTGTAGTGTGTCGGCAATAGGACCCTCAATGTATTCCTTCCAATCCGGATCTGGAGTATCGATAATCATATCACTCTTTAGTAATTTCCAAGGCAGATAGCCAATAGGATAGAACTCGTTATCATCACAATGCGACAAGAACTGGTTCAGTTGTAACTTAGCCATTTTCTTAGGGTTAATCTTTGTGTAACTTTTTTCTTTTTTGTGTTCCTGAATAAATGGTAATTCATTAATCACTTCCTGGTTCAAAATCATAGGATAGTAAATTAGCTGAATACGTTTTTCTTCAACTAACTCTAATAGTCGATCGAGTAATTTAGACTTCGATATGCCTAAGTCAATTAGTGCTTCTCTTGAATTCATCAGAATATCAATATCATACTCAGTATTTGTGTATGTTGGTTTCGATCCGTATGTTGCGTCAGCTGATGCCTCGTTGAAAACCGCATTGAAATCTTCGTCATCCTCATCAGTGTCTGAATTATAACCACATGATGTTAGCGCAATATCATAGTTCTCCTTTGTTTGATAGAATCCGATTAACCCGCATGCTAACACGTCAGTGAAGCGTTGCGCCTTTGTCCGCTTCTTTGTTACGTCGCCATCGTGAAATTTCAAATCGTAAGTCATATCAAAGCCGATATCCTTGAACTGACATTTACGGTAACAGTTATTTACAAATATACTAAGCTCTACCATAGGGATAGTAAGCATGCCGGTTTGGATTTGTGGTACATAATATTTTGGTATTTTACCATCTGGTAAGCTTCTTAATGGAGACTTAAACTCAAATAGTACAACATAGTAATCAAACTTATCATTTTCGTTTACGAGGCGTACAACACCTAGACCATCAGGGCTGTATCGTTGTCGTTCGATTACGCCCTCTAGACTTCCGGTTTCTTGGATATTCTCATCCATTAACAGTACCTTCTGTGTCCATTCACGTGTTACTGATTCAAATGTTGTTCCCCATCGAGTTGCGATGTTACCATTGAACCCATTTTCATCAAGCCCGATTTTCTCGGCAATCAACGCCTTCACCTTTCTAAACGGATTGATACCTAAAATAGTAGCGATCTCACTGCCGCCAATTGTTTTCGATTTTAGCAAGTACCATTCCTTTGATTTCTGAGCTGGCGCGCTGCCAGCTGAATTAACAAATTCATCAATCTTCTTTTGCAGTTCCTTAGCCATGCAATCTTGATTTAGATTAGACTTATTATTTATGTATAAATATACGATTTAACAGAAAATGCAGTCAACTGATATCGAACAGTATTCTATATACATTGATGGACTTTTTTCAAAAATCGTCAAAACGTTTAATAAGCTACAACTCGAGGAATACTCTAGTAAAACCATTACACAGGGCAAAGAGTTACTGACTAAAGGTTCTGAGTTACTTAATCAGCTCAAATTACATACGCGAAGTATAGAAACACTCTTGGCAGACTGTTCTGATTTTGTCGATGAAATTCAAGAGGATATGGCATGTGAACCTAAAAAAGATGACTATGTGTTTCAAACTAAAAACGGTATGCTAGGATACCCAGGCAAGGAGTTTATCTTAGCTATGGGCAATTCTGAAAAGAAATCCGATACTACAGGTTCTGCTAATATTACTAGTGCAACTGTTGTTAACTCACCGATTCGACCTATCGAAAAAAATCCTCAAAAAGAAGAAAAGGTTCTCATTCCCGAAATCGGTTATTATCTAAAAGTGCATACTATTAATGACTTGGCGCAAATTCCGCCAGCTGTCTATTATTATAAGTCTAGTTCTGCAGATGCTAACCCACCAGGCTTATATATGCGTATGCCGAACAATAACTTGATGCGCATACCTTTCCCAGAAGTCGTTGATTCCAAAAAAGAATATGATCGCAAACATTCGATACGATGCAAGTATCACACCAGAGATGAATGTGACGCACAGCGATCTAAAATGGCGAGGATGTATAACTCTAATGTACGTGTATGTAACTTTGCACATAGCGGTGATCGTATCGTAAAAATTGGATATCCATCGCGATGCCCATCAGTACCAAATTTCGGCAATCCACAAACTATGTCCCAAGATATCCGACATATATCAATTGATGATGTAAAAAATTTATTAATGTACAGTTTGAGTGATTTATTAACAGCAAGTGTGTATTTGGATTATTCGAATCGATCAGACGAAGAATTTTACAATTTAGATGTGTGCTAATCTATTCTATAAATCAATAAACTCATAAATCACACGCAGCACAATACTCGCCGTTGAACTTTACAATCATCTTACGCTTGAGCATTTCCATGAAGCATTCGACTAGGGCTTTCGTATCGACCAGTGCATCATGTGCATCAACCATTTCTTTTTTGAATAGGAATTTATAAAGCTCGCCAAGCCTAGGCTGCTTGAACTCTAGCATATTATATCTGATTTTGGTGATATTAGTACATCCCTTGGAAGTACAGAAGTACTTCATTGAGTTGATCTTATAGATCAAATCATTTAACTTATACCTATGCAGTTCACTTAGAAGTACATTACGATCAAATAGAATGTTATGCGCAATCAACACATCACAGGTCGCCATATCGGCGAGAATCTTGCTGACAACATCGGCGAATGGAATGCCGGCAAATTTCGCCATCGCGTCCGAGATTCGATGAATGTGCGCATTGCGGATCTCAAATCCGTCGGGCTTGACCACATAAACATGTTCGCTTACCAGAGTTCCTTCTTGAGTTTTCTCATCTATGTCATACACAAGAAGTGCGAGTTGCACTATTCTAGCGTTGTCGTACGATTTCAGTTGTGTGTAATGAGGATATTCATCGAACTTAGCCTGCTTAGGTAAGCCCGTCGTCTCTAGATCGATAAACGCTATTCTCATTTTAGGGCAGTAATATATATTCCAATTGAATTCAATTTTAGTACTAATTTATAGATTATTAAATTTATTAAAATGGACAGAACATTGAGAAGTTTCATACAGCAGGCGGATGATATCCATGAATATCTGGAGAAATTCTGTGTTGCACTTTCAGCCGACCAGATTGAAGAGAAGGTTATAGAGCTGCAGTCTGCAATTAAAACGCTACAGGCGGTTTCCTACCAACTTGCTAATGTGTCTAATATTGCTAATCGAGTTGTTATCCGTAAGCGCCGGGCAAGAAAAGCGACTATGGCTGAAGTGGTGAAAGGTAGTATAGCCGTAAATTCGCCGAACGACTCAAAAGAAAAAGAAAAAAAATATATTGATCCATATCCTACAGAAACCGACATCGGTACACTGCGTAGTCTAAATCCAGTAGAGTCTAAGGAAATTATTAAGGGTGTCAAACTACCAGTACATATCGTGGAAACTACGAAGGATATCCCAGTATCAAAAATGTACTATGTGAATGAATTAAAACAGTTCGCTATCAATATCGAAGGCGTTGTAATTCGCGGTAATCTTAGTAATATGGTGGACTATCAAACTGAACATTCAGCTGAGTGTGAATATGGTGTAAACTGTAAGAGTTTTGAGACCAAAACAGAATGTCCATACTATCACGACCCACTTGATTATTTACATCATAAACTACCTATACCTGACAGACCCAGAAACTTCACTATTGGCAGTTGGATTTACAGCAAAAAGAAAACACCTAAGACCTATTTCACTCGTCATATTGGATCGGGTGACCGACTTATTTATGACTTGAATACATTGAAGCGGGTTCAATATCGGGAAGAAATATCTAATCGAGAAGGACAACTTATCCACGATCTGTTAATTTATATGATACTTAATGCACGCGGACTTCTCGAGCGATATCCACATTGGAAACAGATAAAATAAATTGTGAATATCTTTTGTATGATATACTTCTCATTTATAATATGCTTGCGAATTGGACTCAAAATTATCCTACTCAAAAAAACCCAATTAAATTCAAGTACCGTAATGATAAGTCATTACGGGAGCGCAAAACGGAATCAGCTAGGATTCGTGTAAAATATCCGGATCGTATTCCGGTAATTTGCGAAGTGTCTAGTGGTAGCGCTCATAGTCTTTACTTAGACCGTAGCAAATATTTAGTGCCGACTGATTTAACAGTTGGTCAATTCTTGTATATCATTCGTAAGAGAATTAAGCTCAATCCAGAACAGGCTCTGTTCCTATTTACGGATGGAGCAACTATCCCGGCAACTGCGCAGTTGATGAGTATCATATACAATGAATCAAAAAACGAAGATGGGTTTCTATACTTCTCAGTATCGTCGGAGAGTACGTTTGGATAATTTTTTAAATGATACTTCCAAAAAACAAAGACAGAAAGAGACATACCTTACTTCGAACCAGCCGGTGCTGAAGTCTCAGGCTTTCGCCATTCGCCCTGCGACCTGCCCTTCGCGCCTCCGAAGTCAACACTCTTGCTCGACGTGTACGACTTGGGCTGGTAAGCAGACCTGCGTTGCGGAGATCTGCTAGAGGACTTGCGCGGTGGGACGAATGCATCCTGCGGCACGTACACACGTGGGTCACCTCGGCGACTTGGCGGCACGTACAGCTTCTTGGCAGGAGCCTGAGCGAGTGCAACTGCCTTCTTCTCATCCACAAGGGCAGCATCTGCCGGAGCCCGCACGGCAAGCTCCTCAACCGGAACGAAGCGAGCCGGGAGTGCCGTAGGACCAACGAAGCTCGACCGCAGTGACTCAACCGGGGCAGCTCTGTGTGCGTACTTAAGGTAGTGCGCATCAATCGCGTCGAAGTTGCCCAAGAAGTGCTCCCTAGTGATAGAACACAGCGGCAGAGCAGACAGCGACGTCTTGGTCAACCAACGGAGATCAGAGACTTCGTCGGTCTGGTCTTCGTCGTCGGCATTAATGCCGAACTGGATGCTGTCATGCGCGATGGCGTAGTAGAGCTTGAGCTCGTACCGGATACCCATGTCGACGTAACGGATGACGAACGGAGGGATCTGGTGCTGCACGTCGTACATGTGCTTGGTGACCATGGTCTCCTCGAGCGTCTCACGCATGGCGACGGCAATCTCAAAGTCCTCCTGGGTGTGGTATCGATGCTTCTCTCCAGGCGAGCCTCGACCCTTGGGAAAGCTCCAGGGAAGCGCACCATCAACGTTTGCGCGGTTGGCGACCAGCAGCATCGGTCGAAGCTTCTTCATCAGCTTGGTGAAGTCGAAGAGCGCGTTTGCGATGTACATCTCTGCAGCATCCGCGCTCATGTTTGCGAGCTTCTTGGAGTAGCAGCGCTTGACGCACTTGATGAAATGTGGGTAGCCGTCAGCCTCAGAGTCGGTGAGCAGAGCAGTGCGCTCCTGAAAGGTCATTGCGTCTGCAAAGTCCTGGTCGACTGAGGCGTAGGAGTACCATCGAGTTCCTGCAATCGCACAGCCGTGGGCGTACGTGTTGCGGGAGTTGACACCGAGAATCTCAGTCTCAGTGCCCTTTGTGGGGGTGTTCTTCAGCACAATCATGCCAAAGGAAGTCACGGTGGGAATGTAAGCAGCAGCCATTCTTGCTTGCTGAGTTTCTAGCTTGTCGTCTAGAAAGGGGAAATCTATGTGTTTGTGTAGATTGACAAGTAATAGGGTATTTTTATTCATTTTTTTTTGGAGGGTATAAAATATTAAACTCTAGGTATTGTATTATTATAGAGAAAGGATGGTCAAGATTAAAAAATCATACGGTGTAATATGCTGTAGAAAGCACCCTAAATATGGGGTACAGATCGTCCTGGTTAAGAAGCCAATGACTTACCATTTCTGTGAATTTGTATCAGGGCATTATCGCAAAAACGACGATGCTCATCTAAAAAAACTATTCAATAATATGACTTTCCATGAGAAGATGGATATCCTCAGTATGAAGTTTAATCTTATGTGGTATCGAATTTATAAGAGTAACCCTGATCAAGTATTCCTACAGGGTGCCGGCAGTTATATGTCTAAACAATATATGCGTAGAAAAACTAAGTTTGAGGCGAGTTTTTTACAGGATGGAGGTTTCAGGCTTAAGCGTCTAATGTCAGATACTACTAACGCGGAGACTCTATGGGAGATTCCTAAGGGGCGTAGACAAGAACAGTCAGGTGAAGAATGTATTAATGCGGCGATTCGAGAATTTACGGAAGAAACTACTATTCAACCTAAGCAATACCGTATGCTATTAAGAATACCACCATATATCGAAACTTACTCTGATTTCGGCACCACGTATCAAAATATTTATTATTATGCAGAGGCTATAGATAATTGGGATCCAAGTATTAAATTTAGTGATGGATCGCAAATATCAGAAGTGTCAGCAATTAGCTGGTGTAGTTTGTCTGATATCAAGAACATGAAGCTTGATAAAAACACGCACCGGCGACTATTAACTATGTTTGATAAGGTAAGTAAAAAATATAAAAATCACGTTAAAGTGATAGGATAAATAATTTATATACCATACGTCTTCCTAAGTATGTCTCAAACCCAGTCTCAAGGGCAATCCCAGCCGCAGCCTCCCACGCCGCCTACCGCGCAGGAGATCCTGCAAAATCTAGAGCGTGAATACCAGGATCGTGTTCGCGAGCTCAACGTTACGCGCGACTCTCTAAGCAAGACACAGGAATCCGTGATTGCCGCACAGGAGTCGGCGTTTAAGGCTTTCCAGCTGCTCTCGATTAACAAGGAGCGCTATTTAGTGAACCTGATTGGTCAGCACCAGCAACAGGCTACTGCTTATGCTCAGGAGCTGTCTAAAGCAAAGGCTCTATGCGCGACACTGCTGAACCAGGCAAAGGTTGTACCTGCAGCTCAGTCTGCTACTCAGCTCACTAGTCTGCCAGTGGCGAATCTCCCAGTTGCGGATTTGCCTCAAGCGACGCCGCCCGCCGTCGAGTCCCGCGCTGATAACGTACAGTAAATATATGAAAACTGAAGTTTATTTTTTTAAACATATACTTCATTAAACATATACTTCATTAAACATATACTTCATTAAACATATACTTCATTAAACATATACTTCATT
>JACCDO012418913.1_pt1 | contig 47215 bp, 44 predicted proteins | sample 7446101 | NCBI WGS metagenome assembly JACCDO01 (sample SAMN15323440, study PRJNA562643) | freshwater metagenome | isolation source: river surface water | place: USA:Blue River Watershed | collected 2017-08-16 | reverse complement strand
TGACTATTTAGAAGTCGAGCAAAAAGTTGCTGAGTTAAGTCCAGACTTAGTTTTGGGAACTCAGATGGAACGCCATATTGCCAAGAGATTAGGTGTTCCTTGCGCAGTGATTTCAGCTCCAGTACACGTGCAAGATTTCCCTGCACGCTACTCCCCTCAAATGGGTTTTGAGGGTGCCAATGTTTTATTTGACACCTGGATTCATCCACTCATGATGGGGCTAGAAGAGCATCTCATCATGATGTTCCGTGATGACTTTGAATTTACTGCTAAAGCAGCGCCGTCTCACTTGGGCCATGGAAGCCCTAGTGCAAAAGAGCATGCTCCGGCTGTAGCGAATACTAACGATGCAGTTCCCGCTCAATCAGCCCAAGTTAATGCTGAAGTTTTTAATGGCGCTAATCCAGCCAATCTTTGGGATGCTGCTGCTGAAAAAGAATTGGGAAAGATTCCATTCTTTGTGAGAGGTAAGGCGCGACGTAATACTGAAAAATTTGCGGTAGAGCATGGCATTAGTCAAATTACGATCGAAACTCTCTATGACGCAAAGGCTCACTATGGCAGATAAGCGTACTTCAATGAGAGTCACTATCGTGACTATGGATACGCACTTGGCTAGCGCGACCGAGCGGGCTCGCTACGCACTCAAAAAGAAAATGCCTGGTCTGGAATTAACAATTCATGCGGCATCAAGCTGGACAGTAGACAGCAAAGCTTTGGCAAGCTGTATTGAGGATATTGAATCAGCTGATATCTTGATTGTGACCATGCTGTTTATGGAAGACCACTTTAAACCAGTGATCGAAGCTCTCAAAGCAAGGCGTGACCATTGTGATGCAATGGTTTGTGCAATGTCAGCAGGCGAGGTGGTAAGTCTAACCCGGATGGGTGGCTTTGATATGGGCAAACCTGCTAGCGGCTTGCTTGGTTTACTCAAGCGCCTCAGAGGTAATAAAGAAAAATCTCAGACCGGCGGCGCAGCACAAATGAGAATGTTGCGTCGATTACCAAAAATTCTACGTTTTATTCCTGGTGGTGCTCAAGATGTCAGAGCCTATTTCTTAACCTTGCAATATTGGTTGGGTGGCTCCGAAGAGAATCTTTACCACATGGTCAAGAATTTAGTGAATCGTTACGCTACTGGTGAGCGTGAGGTATTTAAAACTAAAGAGAAGTTGGTTGAGCCAGTAATCTATCCAGACAATGGTATTTATCATCCGCGGCTTCAGGGTCGCATGAGTGAATCGATAGCTGATTTACCAAAACTCGTAAGTGATCAGAAATCCAAAGGCAGAGTAGGTCTTTTATTGTTGAGATCTTATATCTTGGCTGGTAATACTCTTCACTATGATTCAGCTATTGCTGCCTTAGAGGCACAAGGCTTACAAGTGCTGCCGATTTTTGCAGTTGGCCTAGACGCAAGACCAGCGATTGAACAATTCTTTTTCCAAAACGGAAAAAATACAGTAGATGCTGTGGTCTCCTTAACCGGCTTTTCTCTAGTAGGCGGCCCTGCTTACAACGATGCGAAGGCGGCAGAAGAGGTATTGGCATCCCTTGATGTTCCATATCTTGCTGCGCAACCTCTCGAGTTCCAAACTTTAAATGATTGGGGTGGTTCAGATCGCGGCTTATTGCCAGTTGAGAACACTCTTATGATCGCGATTCCGGAGCTGGATGGCGCGATTGTCCCAATGGTATTTGGTGGCCGTGCTGGTGAAGCAGATGTGCAGTGCACAGGCTGTCATAAGGCATGTGTATTTGAAGCCAGTATTAATCGTCATGATATGCATACTTGTGTAGAGCGCACTGCAATGTTGGCGGCACGTGTTAGCAAACTCATTGCATTGCGAAAATCTGAGCGCGCTAATCGTAAGGTAGCTTTAGTAATGTTCAATTTTCCACCAAATGCGGGAAGGGTTGGTACAGCTGCACATTTGAGCGTATTTGAATCTGTCTTTAATACTCTGAAGAGCTTGAAAGCAGAGGGCTATACAGTTGATATTCCCAACTCTTTAGACGAATTCAGGGATCAGATCCTCATCGGAAATGCTAAGCAATTTGGCACAGATGCCAATGTGCATAGCCAAATTAGCACTGATGATCATATTAGACGAGAGCCTTGGTTAAAAGAGATTGAGGCTCAATGGGGTCCAGCTCCAGGCAAACTTCTCACCAACGGATCATCTATTTTTGTCCTGGGTAAACAATTTGGAAATGTTTTTGTGGCACTTCAGCCTGGCTTCGGCTATGAAGGCGATCCAATGCGATTGCTTTACGAAAAAGGATTTGCGCCTACTCATGCATTCTCAGCCTTTTATCGTTACCTCAGAGAAGATTTTGCTGCTTCAGCAGTCTTGCATTTTGGTACGCATGGTGCGCTTGAGTTTATGCCAGGCAAGCAATCTGGTATGTCTGGTTCTTGCTGGCCAGATCGCCTCATTCATGATTTACCGAATTTATATATTTATGCCTCAAACAATCCCTCTGAAGGGGCGATTGCAAAGAGACGTGCTGGCGCAACACTCATCAGTTACTTAACTCCACCAGTTTCTCAGGCAGGTTTGTATCAAGGCTTGTTAGAGCTTAAAGAGGCTGTCGAACATTGGCGTAAAGCAGTGCCTAAGGACGATGATCAAGCGAATACTCAAGTTTGGGATGCTAATGCACAGGAACTGTTGGATTCTCTCCAAGCACAGGCGGTCGAATTGGAGTTTGTATCTGCAGAGCCGGTATGGAAGACTTTGGATGCAGACACAGTCAATAAAGCAGTGATGCATTTAAGCGAGCAAATCTTGGAATTGGAGTACACATTGATTCCGTATGGCTTGCATATATTGGGTGGCCAAATGAGTGAAGAGCAAAGCCTGGATATGTTGATGAGCTATGCGTCTGTTCAGGAAGGGCAGATTCAAGATTTGTCGAGAGAGTCGATGAGTGCGCTGATTCACTGCCAAAGTATTGAGCAGTTTGCTAAAGAGCAAAAGCTTACCTTGACGTCTAGCTTGCAAGAGGAGCTAAACCAGGCATTGAATATGCATCGTGAACTACATTCCGATAGCGAAATGCAAGGCATTCTGAAAGCACTGGAGGGTCGCTATATCCGTCCTGCGCCAGGTGGCGATGTACTTAGAAACCCTCAAGTACTTCCTACCGGCAGAAATGTTCATGGCTTTGATCCATTCCGTATTCCTAGTAAGTTTGCGATGAAGGATGGCGAATACCAAGCCAATAAAATTTTGGAAAGATATCAAGCCGATGGAAATCCATTGCCAGAATCGATCGCCATGGTGCTGTGGGGTACTGATAACCTAAAAACAGAGGGCGGCCCAATTGCGCAAATCTTTGCCTTAATGGGCGCACAACCACGTTTTGATAGCTTCGGTAGACTAGCAGGCGCTCAACTTGTGTCGCTAGAAGAGTTAGGACGTCCACGGATCGACGTGATGGTGTCAATTTCTGGAATCTTCAGAGATCTCATGCCATTACAAATCAAGATTCTGGCTGAGGCTGCTTACTTAGCAGCGGCAGCTGATGAGCCAGTTGAGCAGAATTTCATTCGTAAGCATGCCCTCGCTTATCAAGCTAGTAATGGCTGCGATCTTGAGACAGCTGCATTACGTGTATTTGGTAATGCTGAGAGCGCCTATGGTGCCAACGTCAATATGATGATTGATAACGGCTTATGGCAAGACGAAAATGAATTAGCGGAAACCTATACTCGTCGTAAAAGCTTTGCTTATGGAAGATCTGGTAGGCCAGTGGTGCAAAGTGAATTATTAAATTCCATTCTTGCAGACGTCGAGTTGACCTATCAAAATCTCGATTCAATTGAATTAGGCGTAACAACGATTGATACCTACTTTGATACCTTAGGTGGCGTGAGTCGTGCTGTACGCAGGGCAAAGGGTGGCAAGGCAGCACCGGTATATATCGGCGATCAAACCAAGGGTGACGCAGTAGTTCGGACCCTCAATGAGCAGGTTTCATTAGAAACTCGCTCACGCATGCTCAACCCTAAATGGTATGAGGGCATGTTGAAGCATGGTTACGAAGGCGTGCGCCAGTTAGAGAGTCATCTCACAAATACGGTAGGTTGGTCTGCAACCACCGGTCAAGTAGAGCCTTGGGTATATCAACACCTTACCCAGACATTCATATTAGATCCAGAAATGCGTGAGCGTTTAATGAGTCTTAACCCTGCATCATCAGCGAAAGTAGCAAGCCGTTTATTAGAAGCATCAGAAAGAAATTATTGGAAGCCAGAGCCATCGGTATTAGAGACACTACGTCGCGTTGCCAATGACTTTGAAGATCGACTTGAAGGTGTATATGAGGGAGTGCCTATTTAATGGAAACGGTTAACGTACCAATTTCTTCAATTAATTCTCGAAGTAAGCCATTGGACGGTGAGGGCAGTTTGCAAGTTCACCTTGATCCAAACGAGAAAATTGGCAATGCGAAAGTATTCGCTATCTATGGCAAAGGGGGAATCGGGAAAAGCACAACTTCTTCCAATCTCTCTGCAGCCTTTTCCTTGCTAGGAAAGCGAGTGATTCAGATTGGTTGCGATCCGAAGCATGACTCTACCTTTACGCTCACTAAAAAATTAGTTCCAACAGTGATCGATATTCTAGAGTCAGTCGATTTTCACTCTGAAGAATTGCGCGTAGAAGATTTTGTCTACGAAGGCTTTAACGGTGTAATGTGTGTTGAGGCTGGTGGACCTCCAGCAGGAACTGGCTGCGGTGGTTATGTAGTCGGTCAAACTGTAAAGCTCTTAAAAGAGCATCATTTACTAGAGGACACCGACATTGTCATTTTTGATGTGCTAGGTGACGTTGTGTGCGGTGGTTTTGCAGCTCCATTACAGCATGCTGACCGTGCACTGATTGTGGCTGCAAATGACTTTGACTCCATCTTTGCAATGAATCGTATCGTTCAAGCGATTAGCGCAAAAGCAAAAAACTATAACGTTCGCTTAGGTGGCGTGATTGCTAATCGGAGCCAAGATACGGATCAGATCGATAAATTCAATGATCGAGTTGGTCTGAAGAAAATGGCTCATTTCCCTGATCTAGATGCTATTCGTAAGAGCCGTTTAAAGAAATGCACGATATTTGAAATGGAATCTACGCCTGAAATTGAGGCGGTGAAAGAGGAGTATCTCCGCTTAGCGGCTAGCCTACTTTTAGATGATGATCCTTTGTTGATGGAATCTCTAAAAGATCGTGAAATCTTTGACTTATTAGGATTTGATTAATCATGGATGCTATTTCCTATTTAGATAGACGCAGTAAGCTGCAGGACTATTTTGATCGGACTGCTAATGATGCTTGGGCAAAACTGACATCAGATGCTCCGGTGAGCGGTATTCGAGCAACTGTGAGAGCGGGGCGCGACCAAATGCGCAATAGCATTATTAGCCGATTACCAGAAAATCTCACCGGCAAAAGAGTCTTAGATGCAGGTTGTGGAACAGGTGCTGTAGCGCTTGAGCTTGCTAATAAGGGAGCTTTAGTTACCGCAGTTGATCTGTCGCCTAATCTCATTGAGCTTGCAAAAAGTAGAATTCCTGAATCCGATCGCCAGAACATTCAGTTCTATGCTGGTGATATGTTGGATGAGGCTTATGGTGACTTTGATTATGTCATCGGTATGGATTCCATGATTCATTACTGCGCCAAGGACATGTTAGTAGTGCTAGAAAAACTATCTTCGCGCGTTAGTGAAAAAATTCTCTTTACCTTTGCCCCAAGCACATTGCCGCTTGAGCTCATGATTCGGGTTGGCCGCTTATTTCCAAGAGGAGACAGGGCTCCATTCATTGAGCCTATTAGTCAAACCAGGCTGCATCAAGCAATCATAGAGTCCCCTTGGTTTGTTGATTGGGAAGTACCCTTTACACATTTAGTTTCTAGTGGGTTTTATAAATCTCAGTTAATGGAGCTGCAAAAGAAATCATGATGGGCATGTTTAAGATCGCCAAAGCATGGACGAGGATTAATCCTCGCTATTTGCCTTTTGCTGATGTGGCGACTCCTAACTTGCCTTTGGGGCGCCTGCTCAGACTATCTTTGTTTCAGGTGTCTGTTGGTATGGCCACCTCATTACTAGTTGGCACTCTTAATCGAGTCATGATTGTTGAGATGAATATAGAAGCATGGATAGTAGCCTTAATGGTGGCTTTACCTTTGGTCTTTGCCCCTTTTAGAGCTTTGATTGGCCACAAGTCTGATACTCACCGCTCGATATTGGGCTGGAGAAGGGTTCCTTATATCTGGATTGGTACCTGGCTGCAGTTTGGTGGTCTTGCCATCATGCCATTTGCACTCATCTTGTTATCTGGCGACACCCACTGGCCTATCTGGTTCAGTTATCTTGGTAGCACCTTGGCGTTTTTGCTAGTTGGTGCAGGTATGCAAACCACTCAAACTGCTGGTCTAGCCTTAGCCACTGACTTAGCAGATGAGAAAAATAGACCACGCGTTGTTGCCATGATGTATGTAATGTTGCTGGTGGGCATGGTGTTTAGTGGAATTTTGTTCAGTGTATTTTTGAATCCCTTTAGCCCTATGCAATTAATCAGGGTGATACAGGGCGTGGCCATCCTCACTTTATTGCTCAATCTCTTTGCTTTGTGGAAACAAGAAGCTCGGCAGCCAAGAAATACCTCTCCCGAAATTCCGCAGCCTAAATTTACTCAGAGCTGGCATGAGTTCATCAGAAAGCCGCACGTACGCCGCTTTTTAGTCATGCTGGGTCTCGGGACAACTGCCTTTAGCATGCAAGACATTATTTTGGAGCCTTATGGTGGTGAGATATTGCAGCTTGATGTTTCTGCAACCAGTTTCTTAACAGCCCTTATTGCATTTGGATCTTTATTGGCTTTTTCGCTTTCGGCAAGATGGTTAAGCCGTGGCCATAACGCCCACAGAATTGCAGCATTAGGTTTATTGCTCGGTTTAATCGCATTTAGTATGGTGATTTTTTCTGAGCCACTAGGCTCCCCAAATCTATTTAGATTGGGCGCACTCTTGATTGGATTTAGTGGAGGCTTATTTGCTGTCAGTACTCTAACGATTGCAATGAGTATGGAACAAGACAATATGAGTGGCATGGTAATAGGCGCTTGGGGTGCCGTAACTGCCACTTGTTCAGGTATTGGCATGTCCTTGGGTGGTGGAATTAGGGATCTCGTCGGTCAATTGGCAACGAGTGGAGCAATCGGCTCCGCCTTAATGAGCCCAGCAATTGGTTATAGCTTTGTTTATCACATTGAGATTTATTTGTTGTTCATTACTCTGATTGCATTAGGTCCTTTGGTTGCTAGAAGGACAAGTTTAGAAGTTTCAAAAATCGGTAAGTTTGGCCTAGCTGATTTTCCAGGCTAGTTTTTAAGGAAGGGGAGAAATATGGGTACGGGTGCAATTACACAATATATCGACGTAGCTCAAGTCGTTTTTTATATATTTTTACTTTTCTTTGTTGGATTGGTTATCTATCTAACACTAGAAAGTAAGCGCGAGGGATTTCCATTGGAAACCGAGCGTTATGGCCAAGTGCGTCGTGAAGACGGCATTTTAGGTATGCCAAGAGTGAAAAAATTTGTGACGGAGTTTGGCAAGACATACTATGCCCCACTTCAAACTCCTCCAGAACCAGAAAAAGTCTCTGCAGTTCCTATTCATCCATGGAATGGCGCACCTTTGTCTCCAGTCGGTAACCCGCTGTTGGCAGGTGTTGGTCCTGGTTCCTATGCGAATCGTGCTGATCATGTGGATTACGACTTAGAGGGTCATGCGCGTATTCGACCATTGCGCAAGCTTCCGCATATTGCTATCTCAACCATCGATATCAATCCGATTGGTCTGGATGTTATCGGTGCGGATGGCAATAAAGGCGGTAAGGTAACTGACGTATGGGTAGACCATATGGAAATGATGATTCGTTATCTTGAGCTTGATGCTAATGGCAATAAGGTGCTGTTACCAATTAACTTCTCACGTATTGGTAAGCATGACATTCAGGTGCAATCGATCTTGTCAGACCAATTTGCGCTGGTACCAAAAACCAAGCATCCAGAAGAGGTAACTTTGCTGGAAGAAGAAAAAATCATGGCTTACTTTGGAGCAGGTACCTTGTATGCCACACCTGAGCGTCAGGAGCCATTGGCATGAGTCTCGATATCCATAACAGTCCAGAGCATGAGTTCGAACCTGAGCTAGGCCTTCCCGAAAGATTGCCGCAGGGAGAGCGTATTTTGTGGCAAGGATCGCCCGATACTAAGGCGCTCTTGTTTAGAGTCTTTCATTTCAAAATGTTAGTGATCTATTTTGGTCTGCTATTGGCTTATCGCTTGATAACTGGCTTCAGTGAGGGCGAGGCCTTCACTGAAATTCTGTTTGCCGCACTCAATATTGTGGCTCTTTCAGCCTTGGGCTTGGGTTTAGTTGCACTCATAGCCTATTTAATGGCTTCAACAGCGATCTATACCATTACCAATAAGCGCGTTGTGATGCGTATTGGAATTGTGCTGAATATGACCTTTAATTTTCCGCTCAAGATGATTGAATCGGCGGATTGTGGTGTCGCCAAGCAGGGCTCTGGCGATATATACCTTAAGTTAAGCAAGGGCACCAAAATTGCAATTTTTCACTTATGGCCTCATGCAAGACCAGGTAAGTGGGCCGTCCCTCAGCCGACCTTTAGAAGTATTAAAAATTGCTCTGAAGTAGCTCAAATCTTGGTAGATGCATGGGCAGCTCAAAATAATGTTATTGCTCGTACAGTGCAGAAGAATGAGTCAAAAGAAGTGAATGCAAAGAACCCTTATTCAGGGATTGAAACAGCATGATTCTGCGCATGAATGCCACTCAGATGCAAAACTATATTGCATTGTTTATTGCTTCATTGTTGATGGCAATCATTCTGTTGATCGCAAATTATGTTCAGTCTGGAAAGGTGGAGCCTCAAGTTGATGCTGCTGTAATTACAAAGAAAACTCTGCACTTTAGAGACCTTCCGAATGGCGCAGTTGGCGTAATTTCTGCAGATAATGGGCAAATGATTGCCCAGGTTGAAGGTCAAGCTGGCTTTGTGAGGGGAATTTTGAGAGCATTAGCTCGTGATCGTCGGATTCGTCAGATCTCTAGTGATGATGCATTTGAATTAGTCAGTCGCTCCGATGGAAGGTTGACCTTGATCGATTTAGCAACGAATAATCGAATTGATTTGGAATCATTCGGAAAAGATAACGCAGCTGAGTTTGCTGCTTTTTTAACTAGCGCGAGATAACTATGTCAAAGCAAAAGGTTCAATGTCACGTTGATATGTCGAATACCTCTGAGTTTCTATACGCTCACGTAGACTTGAATGGGGTTCAAGTAGGGCCAGGAGATGAGGTTCTGGTTCATGACCCTATTACCGATATCTCATTTGGTGAAGTATTGAGTTACGACCGAACCGCCACTGTTTCTAAAGCAGGTATCTTTTCACGTCTTTGGGTGTATCTCACTGCAAGATTAGAGGTCACTATGCTGTATGAGGTGAGTTTCTCGACCACTCGATTTAGTAAGACTAAGAAATATCCCCGTCCGGCACCTAGTCAAGAGATTGCCCCAATTATTTTGAATGAAGGAGTGAAGGTATGAGTGCAAACGCGCCAACCATGCCAATGGGACGTCCCATTAACGAGTCAACTGACCGGGCTCTTGAAAATACCATTCTGAGCCCGCGCTTTTATACAACGGACTTTGACGAAATGGACCGTTTTGATATCTCCTCTGTGAAGCCAGAGTGGGATCGCTTAATGCAGGAATTTGACCAAGATATCAATCAAGCCCATTTTCAGCGTCCTGAAGATATGTCTAAAGACTACTCGCATCTTCCAGAGGGTCTATATCAAGAATTCCTAGACTTTTTAATTAGCTCGATTACTTCTGAATTCTCGGGCTGTGTTCTCTATTCAGAAATTAAGAAATCCATCAATAATCCAGAGCTTAAAAGCCTATTTACCTATATGGCCCGCGATGAGAGCAGACATGCTAGCTTCATCAATCAATGGCTTAAGGATTTCGGTATCGGTGTGGATTTAGGATTTTTAGCAAGAACCAAAAAATATACTTTCTTTAAGCCCAAGTTTATTTTTTATGCTACCTACCTTTCCGAGAAGATAGGTTACGCACGCTACATCATGATTTATCGCATTATTCAAAAGAAACCTGAGTTACGTTTTCACCCGATATTTTTGTGGTTTGAAAAATGGTGCAATGATGAATTCCGCCATGGCGAAGCATTTGCACTACTAATGCGCTCTAATCCAAAGTTGCTCAGTGGCGTGAATCGTCTGTGGATTCGTTTTTTCCTGATCGCTGTTTACGCAACGATGTATGTTCGCGATCATTCCAGACCAGAATTTCATAAGGCATTAGGCGTTTCTCCAACGGACTATGACCGCCAAGTTCTGCAAATTACTTCTGATATTTCTAAGCAAGTATTCCCTTTCACTATCAACTTAGATGATCCAAGGGTTTGGGAGGGCTTTGAAAAACTGAGAAGGATATCGGATGAGGTAGAAGAGCTAAAGCAGAAGGGCGGAGTTCTGTCTACGATTAAGCGTGGTGGATTAGCGGTTGCTGCGGCTACCACCTTCTTACGTATTTATCTATTGCCAGTGGTTCCAAATGAGCTGCCAACAGATATTCGCTTAGTGCCTGTTTGGTAATTCAGTATGTATTTTTGGATAAGCCCCTTAATCTTTACCATCTTTGTGTGGTGGTTCAGTACGGGCCTTATTCTCAAAATTAATAGCTTACCGAAACATTACTTCAAGGCAATCTTTGCACTTTCTATCGGTGTCTTATTGATGGCATTTTGGGGATTGCAAATCTCGAGTCAACAAGCCACGGTTGCAGGAGCCTATTGCTCCTTCACTTGTGCAATTGTGATTTGGGGTTGGCAAGAACTTGCTTTTTTACTAGGCTACATTACTGGATCAAGACGTTCGGATTGCCCTCATGGCCTCAGTGGAATGAGACGTGCTTGGTATGCATTCCAAACAATTAATTACCATGAGTTGACTTTGCTCAGTCTCGGTATTGTCTTGTTCTTGATGAATCTAGAGGCTGTCAATCAGACTGGTTTTTGGACTTACATCATCCTCTGGGGAATGAGACAAAGCACAAAGATTAATATCTTCTTAGGCGTCTTAAATTTCAATGAAGCCTTCCTGCCTCAGCATTTGAAATACCTCATTACTTATTTCAGACGGAAGGCAATGAACTTGTTAATGCCATTCTCTATTTTGGTTTCAATCATTTTTTTAGTGCCTATTTGGTCGCATGCAGCGTCTGAGTCATCAGTCTATGAGATGACCTCGTCGGCATTACTTGGTACGCTGTTGGCGCTTGGATTGTTAGAGCACTTGTTTCTGATCATGCCATTTCCCAGTGAGCTATTGTGGAAGTGGGGTTATAAGAACCATCGTTGAATAACCTGAATCTATGCGTTCGAATAAAACCATCTATCTAGCCCAGCCGCGTGGCTTTTGTGCAGGAGTAGAGAGGGCTATTCTCATCGTTGAAGAAGCGCTGAAAAAATATGGCGCTCCTATTTATGTGAGACATGAAATTATTCACAATGCTTATGTCGTGAAAGATTTTGAGTCGCGTGGCGTCATCTTCATCAACGAGTTAGATGCAGTGCCTCAGGGTGCAATTCTAATTTTTAGTGCGCATGGCGTATCCAAGACTGTTCGATTTGAGGCGGATGAGCGCCAATTTCAGGTCTTTGATGCTACTTGCCCATTGGTAGCCAAAGTGCATGCAGAAGTCGTTCGCCTAAAAGAACGCGGCTATCAGATCATCATGATTGGACATCGCGGCCATCCAGAAGTTGAGGGCACTATGGGGCAAGTGGATTCCTCAATCCATTTGATAGAGCATGTACAAGATGTCGATCAGCTTTCCTTTAAAGAGAATGAGCTGATTGCTTATGTCACTCAAACAACATTATCTGTTGATGAGACACAAGAAATTACTGCCGCTCTGATGAAGAAGTATCCACAGATTCATGCGCCTAAGCGTCAGGATATTTGTTACGCCACTCAGAATCGACAGGATGCTGTTAAGGCGATGCTTCCCCATGTAGATGTGGTGATCGTGGTTGGTAGTCAAAATAGCTCCAACTCAAAGCGACTACAAGAATTGGCAAGCAGCATGAATGTACCGGCTTATTTAGTTGATGATCCAAGGCAGATTCAGGCCGAGTGGTTTCAATCGATGAATAGCGTTGGGGTCACAGCGGGTGCATCTGCACCCGAGGCTTTGACGGCTCAGATCATTGAGGCAATCAACGGCCTTTATCGGGGTTCAGTAGTCCCGATGCCCGGGATTGAGGAAACCGTGAATTTTTCTCTCCCTAAGGGTTTGCTGGAAGCAGCCTAAACCCCCGAAATTCGTCTTTTCCCTTGATATATAAGGGTTTTCACTGGTAAAAATCAGGCTTAAAAGTGTCAAATTTAATTGACACTTTAATATGTCAATGACAAAATCATTTACATGAATCTGCCAGAACCACGAGCAATTTTGACGCTTTTAAAGCCGATCACTTGGTTTCCGCCAATGTGGGCGTTTGCCTGCGGATCTATCACTGGCACTGACAAGATTACTGAAAATCTGCCAATCTTTTTCCTCGGCTTATTGCTTACTGGGCCCCTTGTATGTGCTTCCAGTCAAGCGGTAAATGATTGGTATGACAGACATGTTGATGCGATTAACGAACCTAATCGACCCATTCCTTCAGGACGTATTCCTGGTCGATGGGGTCTCTATATTGCAATACTGTGGTCATTGATTTCATTGTGGGTGGGAAGTTACTTGGGCCCCATTGGGTTTCTAGCTACCTTGCTCGCTTTAGTGTTGGCATGGTTTTACAGCATGCCACCAATGCGTTTTAAAAATAACGGTTGGCTTGGCAATCTTGCATGCGGTGTGAGTTATGAAGGTTTAGCTTGGATTACTGGAGCAACCTTACTCTCAGGAGGAGTTCTGCCAAGCAAACCATCACTCTTACTTGCTGGTTTATATAGCGCTAGTGCACATGGAATCATGACCTTGAACGATTTTAAGGCGATTGAAGGTGATCGACAAATGGGTGTGCGATCTTTACCTGTGCAACTCGGCGCAATGAAAGCGGCTCAAGTTTCTGCAGCCTTTATGTTGATCCCGCAGGTGATCGTATTGGCTTTGCTACTGATGTGGGGTAAGCCTATCTACGCAATGGTGATTGCTGGATTGATATTAGGACAAATCGTTTTATTAAGAGACTTCCTCAAAAGACCGGTTGAGAAAGCACTCTTTTACAGCGGCTTTGGCGTTCCAATCTTGGTCTCTGGAATGATGGTAGCCGCATTTGCAGTCAATAGCATGGGGATTGAGTCATGAGTATTGCTATGACACAGTCAATCTATCAGTCATCAACCTTTGGTTGGCTCAGTATTGTGCGCCTTGGCTTGGTGCAAGCATGCATCGGTGCCATAGTCGTGATGACGACCTCTACTTTAAATCGCATCATGGTGGTTGAGTTAGCACTGCCTGCCAGTCTGCCTGGCTTGTTAGTGGCAATTCATTATTTTGTGCAAGTGATTAGACCGCGGATGGGATTTGAGTCTGATAGCGGAGCCAAAAGAACTCCATGGATTATTGGCGGCGTAGGTTTGCTAGCTCTAGGTGGATTTGGTGCGGCAATTGCCACATCACTCATGGGTATTCACTTAATCCTTGGTATTGCAGCAGCAATCGTCGCCTTCTTCTTCATTGGTATCGGCGTGAGTATGAGTGGTACTTCTTTACTAGCGCTGTTAGCAAAGGGCGTTAGCGATGAGAGAAGAGCCGCGGCTGCGACCACGGTATGGCTCATGATGATTTTTGGCTTTGCTCTGACGAGTGGTATTGCAGGTAAATTTCTTGACCCTTACTCGCCAGAAAAAGTCATCCTCATTTCAGGAATTATTTCATCGATAGCATGCTTTCTTACAGTGATAGCGCTCTATAGATTAGAGGGGCGCGAACTGCAAAATACCGTAGCAAGCAACGCTCAAAAGGTGCCCTTTAGAAAGGCGCTAAGCGATATTTTGGCTGATCCCGATACTAAGAAATTCACCATCTTTATTTTCTTATCGATGTTTGCATTTAGTGCACAGGATTTGATTTTGGAACCTTTTGCCGGAATGATTTTTAACTATTCCTTAGGTGAGACAACGAGTCTATCTGGCATTCAGCACTCAGGCGTACTCACCGGCATGTTATTGGTGGCAGTTTGTGGTTCCAGCAGATTACGACCTTATTTTGGATCTCTGAGATCTTGGATGATTTATGGTTGCCTCGCTTCTGCACTGGCAATGTTTGGTTTAGTGATTGCTGGAATCTTGGAAGGCAACTGGCCATTAAAGCTAAATGTATTTATTTTGGGATTAGCGAACGGTGCTTTCTCTATCGCTGCTATCGCTTCAATGATGCGTTTAGCAGTTGTGGGCGGGGGCGGAAAAGAGGGCGTCAGGATTGGCCTTTGGGGTGGAGCTCAAGCAATTGCTTTTGGCTTAGGTGGTCTTTTAGGCGCTGGCGCTAGTGATCTCGCGCGATCTATTTTTACAAGCCCTGCATACGCATACGCATCTGTTTTTTTCATTGAAGCAATTCTGTTTGTTGCTTCTGCATATATGGCATCTCAAGTTGAGAGCAAAACTGGTAGTTCTAGTGGAGTGAGGTGAAACATGACAACTGAATTTATTTATGACGCAGTAGTTGTTGGTGGTGGTCCTGCCGGAGCCACAGCTGCTCAAACGCTTGCCCAAAAAGGGAAGCAAGTCTTGCTTTTAGATAAGCGCGGGCGTATTAAGCCCTGTGGCGGAGCAATTCCTCCGCGTTTAATCAAAGACTTTCAGATTCCAGATGAGTTGCTGGTAGCAAAAGCAAAATCTGCCCGCATGGTGTCGCCATTAGGCAAAACAGTAGATATACCCATTGAGAACGGCTTTGTAGGAATGGTCGATCGATCTCACTTTGATGAGTGGTTAAGACAGCGTGCCGTTGCGGCTGGAGCGACGCGTGAGGATGGTTTATTCGAGAGCCTTACCAGAGAAGGTCCTTATGCGCGTATTTACTATCGCACACGAGGTGCTCGGGATGGCGATCATGGCAGCTTAAAGAGTGTATTGGCTAAAGCAGTCATTGGTGCTGATGGCGCTAAATCCCAGGTGGGTAGAAGTGCAGGCGTACAGGGATGTGCCGAGGCGAATTATGTTTTTGCATATCACGAGATTATTAAAACTCCACCTAATGCACCAAATTCTTTTGATGCAAGTCGTTGCGATGTTTTATATCAAAAGCCAGTTTCCCCTGATTTTTATGGCTGGGTCTTTCCTCATGGTGACACTATCAGTATTGGTACTGGAAGTGCTGATAAAGGTTTCTCTCTGAGAAATGCAGTGGCAAAGTTACGTGCTGATATTGGCTTAGAAGGCGCTGAATTGATTCGGCATGAAGGGGCGCCACTACCAATGAAGCCTTTAAAAAAATGGGATGACGGCCAGCAAGTAGTTTTAGCAGGTGATGCGGCTGGAGTAGTTGCCCCAGCATCTGGCGAAGGTATTTATTATGCGATGCTGGGCGGTCAATTAGCTGGTGAAGCTGTTGCTGAGTTCGTAGAAAGCAATGATCCAGCAAAACTGAAGTTGGCTCGCAAGCGCTTCATGAAAGAGCATCGGATGACCTTTATTGTTTTGGGCATCATGCAATATTTTTGGTACTCAACCGATAAAAGGCGTGAGAGTTTCGTAAAGATGTGTGAGGACAAAGACGTTCAAAAACTCACATTTGAGTCTTATATGAACAAAAAGCTTGTTCGCAAGAAGCCAATGGCACATCTCAAAATATTTATTAAGGATATGGGGCACCTATTGGGCCTAGCTAAAGTATGAAGATGTTTTTTCAACAGAAGTATCTCTGGCTAATTGCAGCTTGGATGGTGACCACTTCAGTCTTGGGTGGCTTGGCCACTAAGTTGGGGCCTTGGTACTTTTCCTTGATTCAGCCACCTTGGAAACCACCAGATTGGGCCTTTGGTATTGTCTGGACCACTATTTTTATTCTCTCTGCATTGGCATGGATGGTTGCCTTCAATGGCGGCGCGAGTCAGTCTCAGAAAAATAAAATCACCATGCTTTTTTGGTTGAATGGCTTTTTTAATGTGCTTTGGAGCGTCCTGTATTTTCGGTTGCAGCATCCTGATTGGTCAATGATAGAAGCATTTTTCCTCTGGGGATCTGTGCTCGCTATTATTTTGGTGATGTGGCCAATCCGTAGACTTGCTGCATATCTGATGTTGCCGTATTTAATTTGGGTAACGATTGCTATGCGTCTCAATTGGGAAACGCTGGTTCTGAATCCCGGGGCCTACTAAGCATATGCCAAGCATGAAACTGCTCAATCTCGGTGTGAATCATCATACTGCCCCAATTGATATTCGGGAGAGTGTGGCAGTTGCGCCTGAGGTTTTGCAAGATTCCTTAATTGACTTACGTAAGTACTTGCACAGAGACAATGCAGAACACCAGCCAGAGGTGGCCATTCTCTCTACTTGTAATCGTATGGAAATCTATTGTGCTGCCAATGATGTTGATTACGAGGATCATCATTTAGAGAGCCGTGCGTTTGAATGGTTGGCTGCTCAGAATAATGTCCATAAAAATGAACTGCGTCCTTACATTTACTCTGCCAAGGAGAGCGATGCAGTCAAGCATGCCTTTAGGGTAGGTAGCGGCTTAGATTCGATGGTCTTAGGTGAAACTCAAATCCTAGGTCAAATGAAAAAAGCGATTGAGAACGCAAACCAAGTAGGCACCTTAGGAACTTATTTAAAGCCTCTATTTGATAAGACTTTCTCTGTAGCAAAAGTGGTTCGCGGAAATACGCAAATAGGTTCGAATTCTGTTTCAATGGCAGGCGCCTCTATCAAGTTGGTTGAGCGTATCTTTGGGCCAATCAGCGAATGCAATGTTTTATTCATTGGCGCTGGTGAGATGATAGGTCTGTGTGCAAATCATTTTGCAGGTAAAAATCCTAAAAAGATTGCAATCTCGAACCGCACTATTGATCGTGGTAGTGAATTAATTCGGGCATTTGCAAGTCAAAATTTACAGACTGAAGTCTTCCCTTTGGCTGAGTTGCCTAAACATCTACATCAATATGATGTCGTGGTCTCCTGTACAGCGAGCTCTTTGCCGATTGTGGGTATGGGGATGGTGAAAACGGCACTGAAAGCTCGGCAGTCTCGCCCCATAGCGCTTATTGACTTAGCGGTGCCAAGAGATTTTGAGCCTGAAATTAAGAGTTTAAAAAATGCATACCTCTACTCCATCGATGATCTCGGTGAAATCGTCAATGCTGGAAAGGCTAATCGACTTGAATCAATCGGTGAAGCAGAAAAGATTATTGAAAAAGGGGTCATAGAGTTTTATGAAACCCTAGAGAAGAGGGCGGTAGTGCCGATTATTAGGTCAATCCAAGATGTAGGTGAGCAATATCAAAAGATTGAGTTGGAAAAGGCTAGCAGAAGAATTGCAAACGGTGATGATCCGATGGTAGTTCTCTCCCATATGGCTATAGCGCTTGCTAATAAGTTTATGCATGCCCCGATTCATGCTTTGAAGCAGTCTTCTGATGAAAATTTAGAAGAGTACAAAAAAATTATTTCCAAAATCTACTCGTCGAAGTGAGGTTGCTATGTTAAAAATGACAAACTTCCTTGAGACCATATCAGCCCCCGATGAATTAAGGGGGTTGGAGGTTTCCAAGCTACCCCAAATTGCTCAAGAACTACGCAATTTCATATTAACTTCTGTCTCAGGTACGGGCGGCCATCTCTCATCCAATTTGGGCACTGTGGAATTGGCGCTAGCGCTTCACTATGTATTTGATACGCCCTATGATCGTTTGGTTTGGGATGTGGGCCATCAAAGTTATGCTCATAAAATATTGACGGGTCGCCGCGAGGCAATGTCAGGACTGCGCCAGTTTGAAGGTATTTCTGGGTTTCCTAAAAGAAGTGAGAGTGAGTACGATGCATTTGGTACAGCCCACTCATCCACCAGTATCTCGGCTGCCTTGGGGATGGCTGTAGCTGCAAAAAATAAGAATGAGCAGCGCAATGTCGTAGCTATTATTGGCGATGGCGCAATGAGTGCCGGTATGGCGTTTGAGGCTATGAATAATGCTGGCATCAATAAAAAAGTTCCCCTCATTGTGATCCTTAATGACAACGAGATGTCGATTTCCCCAGCGGTGGGAGCATTGAATCGCTATTTGGTGAAATTAATTTCTGGCTCTATGTACGCTGCTACTAAGAGAGGGTTGGATAAAGTTCTTTCTGTAGCTCCACCGATTCGTGAATTTGCCAAAAGACTTGAGGGCCACACAAAAGGAATGCTGGGACCAGCAACGATTTTTGAAGAGTTTGGATTTGATTACTACGGCCCGATTGATGGCCATAATTTGGATGTATTGGTATCGACCTTACAAAATATTAAGGTTCTTGCTCAAACAGAGGGACCACAATTTCTTCATGTGATTACCAAGAAGGGTAAAGGCTATGCACTAGCTGAGGCTGATCCTATTACCTACCATGGCCCGAGTCCATTTAATCCAATCGTGGGTATACAAGCCAAGCCTGCCAGTAAAAAAACCTATACCCAAATTTTTGGAGAATGGTTGTGCGATATGGGTGAGGCGGATGAGCGATTAATGGCAATTACTCCAGCGATGCGCGAAGGCTCTGGATTGGTGGAATTTGAAAAGCGCTTTCCTGAACGATATTTTGATGTTGGTATTGCAGAGCAACACGCTGTGACATTCGCTGCGGGCATTGCTTGTGAAGGATTAAAGCCAGTCGTTGCTATTTACTCGACTTTTTTACAGCGAGGCTACGACCAGCTAATCCATGATGTGACTTTGCAAAATCTACCGGTAGTATTTGCAATTGATCGTGCTGGTCTTGTTGGTGCTGATGGCGCAACCCATGCTGGCGCATTTGACGTCGCATTCTTACGTTGCTTGCCTAACTTGGTTCTCATGACACCTGCGAATGAGCAAGAGTGCAGAGCAATGCTCACTACTGCCTTCAAACATGATGGTCCTGCGGCCGTTCGTTATCCTCGCGGATCTGGCATTGGACTTGAGACTACTGGCCAAGCATTAGCGTCTTTGCCAATTGGTAAGGGCCTCGTTATCAGATCAATAACCGAACAACTTCCCCCTCAGAGAAAGATTGCTTTGATTTGCTTTGGGCCACTGCTATATAACGCGCTGTCAGTCGCTGAAGAGATTAATGCAACCGTTGTTGATATGCGCTTCGTGAAGCCTTTGGACGAGGAATTGCTGTGCGATATTGCTCGGACCCACGATGCCTTAGTGTTCGTCGAGGACAGCGCCGTGAAGGGTGGAGCAGGTAGTGCCTGTCTTGAGGTTCTAGCTGATCAAAACATTCAAATTGAATCTTTGCAAATGGGGTTGCCTGATGAGTATGTTGAGCATGGCGATGTCAATTTCTTATTAGATCTCTATGGGCTCTCATCCGAGAAAATGAAGCAAAGAGTTGCAGCGCGATTCCTCTAGGAATCAATCGACAATGGAGTCTATTGAGATTGCCCCATTTCGCGAGTTGTGTACTGATTGTGGAGTATCTAGAACAAAACAACCCAAGCGTTGTGCTACCGCCTGTCAATTCATTCAACCGAACTACCCACAATTTGAAATCTCTACACACGGCAGAGTCCGTAACATAGGCGACTCAGACGAAGCCTTCTTTGGTGCTTATCTACAGATGTATAGGGCCCGATTAAAGCAACCTTTGGAAGGTGCTCAGTGGACTGGAATCATTACTCGATTATGTGAGCTATTGTTAGAGCAGGGCCTTGTGGATGCGGTGATTACGATGGCATCTGATCCGGAGGATAAGTGGCGTCCTCAGCCAGTAATTATTAATCACGCTCAGGATATGAAGCTTTGTAGGGGAATGAAAATGGGTTACGCACCCATTGTTCAATACCTCGAGCAAGCCAAAGAGCTGGGTCATCAAAGGGTTGCGATGGTTGGCATACCTTGTCAGGTTTACGCCGCCAGAGCGCTTGAGAAAGAACTGGGCTTTGAAAAACTATTCATTATTGGCTCACCCTGCTCAGACAACACAACAACAGAAAATTTCCATCATTTTTTAGGCTTGCTATCTCAAAAGCCAGAAGAAATTACTTACTTAGAATTTAGAGCCGATTACCACGTCGAGTTACGTTTTGCAGATGGACGTATTCAAGAGATTCCTTTCTTGAAGCTGCCACTTTCAGATTTGCCAGGTGATTTTTTCCCGACTACTTGTAAGACCTGTGTTGACTACGTCAATTCACTTTCAGATATTACGGTCGGGTATATGGCTGGCACAGGAGAGCAATGGTTAATTGTGCGGAATGCCCGAGGCCAGGAGCTTGCCAAATTGCTGGACCCGGAAATCCATATTGAAGCTTTGCAGTCCGCTGGAAATCGTTTGGGGCCAGTAAAAGGCTTTATGAAGAATGTCGAGTTGGCTGCTGGAGGCTTACCCCTGCAGCGAATGCCGAATTTTATGAGAAGTATTTTTGCCTGGGTAATGCCCAGATTTGGACCTCGTGGCCTGGAGTTTGCAAAAGCGAGGGTTGAGATGAAGGCAATTGAGTCCGTCATTCATTTACGCAATACTGCGCCGCACAAAATTAAGAACATGGTGCCAAATCATGTCTGGCAAGTTGTCCGAAAGTATGGATTAGAGCCTCGAAACGATGAAATCAAGGACTCTAGGGAAAGCACCTACAGTTAAGTGTTTGTGAATTTCCCGGAAAGAATTTATAACGTAAGGATTCTAATTAAGAGGCTCTTAGGCAGCCACGGTACTTTTCAAAAGTCTTTTTGATACCGTGACTTGATCTGGTGATGTTCATGAATTTATCTAGGCTGGTGAGCATTGCAGGATTTAAAAAGAAATCCAAGCAGGATGACTTTAAGTTGGACCAACAACAGTCATCTAAGTCATCAGACGGGATGTGGGAAGATTGTCTGGTATCTAATGCGCCATCGCAGGCGACTTTTAAAAAAGAACAAGATACCCATCCACTTGAAAAAGCTTGTACAGAAGCTGAGTACCTCGAGTCCCTGGTAAAGACAATCGAGGGGAAAATACTGCCCCATATTATTGAGCAGCACCTCGAGTCTTCTATTCCGGAAGACTTGCTGGCAAAAGCAACCATTGATGAAAACAATATCCTTCAATTAACCACTTTAGTTCTCCAGGAGGATGCGCGCGTCTCAGTTGATTTTGTAAAAGAGATTCATGCCTCAGGAACAAGCTTAGAAGATATTTATTTGCTCTTGCTAACCCCAGTTGCTCGAAAGCTAGGGAAAATGTGGGAGGAAGATGAATCCAGTTTTACGGAAGTAACTATTGCGCTTTGGCGCATTAAGCAGTTGATGTATGACTTAAGTCCGATATTTCAACAGTATGCTGAGCAAAATAAAATGGGCTCTAGCATTATGTTGGTACCGTTGCCTGGTTCTCAGCACAACTTAGGCCTGTTCATGGTTTCCGAATTCTTTGCCAAAGCTGGATGGCGTATTTGGGGTGAGTTAGCTGCGACAGAAGATGACATTATTCAGATGGCTGCCAATGAATGGTTTGATGTTGTGGGTTTATCAGCCAGCGTTCGGGAGCAATTTCCGCAGCTCAAAGAGTTGATTAAGAGCATCAAGGCTAAATCAAAAAATACCAATGTAGGTGTCATCATTGGCAGCCCGGTATTTAATCAGTTTCCTGAGCTCGTCGATGATCTAGGCGCAGATATGGTGGGAATGGATGCTGAGGATGCGCTGGAAAAAGCAACTTTTTACGTAGAGCGATTGCGCTAGTTCAAAATCTTAATATGTCTCGTGCGCATCGAATAGTGATTGTAGGTGGTGGGGCAGGCGGGCTTGAATTAGCCACCAAGCTGGGCGATAGCTATAGTGCCGATAAGATAGCTGTCACCCTAGTTGATAAAAATAGAACACATATCTGGAAACCAAAGCTACATGAAGTAGCGGCGGGATCGATGGATCTTGCCGATCAAGAGCTAGATTACATTGCTCAAGCCCATTGGCACCACTTCAGGTTTCGATTGGGTGAGCTAGTTGGCATCGATAGAGAAAAGAAAGAAATTCAGGTTGCCCCCTATATAGATGAGTCGGGTGAGTTAGTTACGCCAACCCAAGCTATTCCTTATGACACACTAGTCATTTCAATTGGCAGCCTCACCAATGACTTTGGAACTCAGGGTGTTGAGGAATATGCTCAAAGACTGGAGTCCTTGGGGGACGCTAAACGTTTTCATCTACGTCTGGTGAATGCTTGCCTAAGAGCGCAAGCTCAAACTAGTGCATTGGCTCCACATCAATTAAAGGTTGCGATTATTGGAGCAGGGGCAACTGGCGTTGAGCTTGCGGCCGAGTTACATCGCACAACGCGTGCCATCATTTCTTTCGGAATGGATAGAGTTGACCCTGAAAAGGATTTGAAAGTAGTCCTCATCGAAGCCGCTCCTAAAATTTTGCCAGCACTTTCAGAACGGATCTCGCTAGCGGCCGAGAAATTATTGACTGATCTTGGCGTGAGGGTGATGACAAATGCCAAGGTACAAAAAGTTCAAGCTGATAAAGTAGTGCTTGCCGATGGTCAAGAAATTCCAGCTGAGTTGATTGTTTGGGCTGCAGGAGTAAAGGCACCCGATTTTCTAAAAGGTATAGGCGGCTTGGAGACTAATCACGTCAATCAACTTTTAGTTTTACCAACACTGCAAACTACTTTAGATCAAAATATATTTGCTATCGGTGACTGCGCTGCATGCCCTTGGCCTGAGGCAAACAACGGCAAGGGAGGCATTGTGCCGCCTCGAGCCCAGGCAGCCCATCAGCAAGCCTCGCATCTATACAAACAAATTAACCGAATCATTCATCATCAACCCCTGAAGCCCTATCAGTATCGAGACTTTGGTTCTTTAGTTTCTCTTGGGGAATACAGCAGTGTGGGTAGCATGATGGGCGGCCTGATTGGCGGAAGTCTGATGGTGGAGGGACTTTTTGCAAAATTAATGTATATAAGCCTGTACAAGCTACACCAATTAGCTTTACACGGTTGGTTTAAGGTTTTTCTAGATACTTTAAGTCGATTGATTCACCGTAGAACACATTCAATTGTAAAATTGCACTAGTTAGACTTGTGCAAGTATTTTTCCATTGAACTGAGATCTCTGTAGTAAATGCTGGAGTTACGTCAAACCGCCCTTGAAATACTAGTCATCACAGATCCGAAAACGAAGGTTGATCGGGTTCAGAAATTATTTGATGATTATGATCAACAGCACATTGCTCTAGACGTTTCTGCTACTTTAGATTCAAAAGAACTCTCTCTTCCTGGGCGCCCTCATAAGCCGGAATTAGTCCCGCCATTAACAGTCCCCAAAAGAAGGATGGATACCGTTGAAGGCAGACTTTCTTTGCTGCACTCACTGGCCCACATTGAATTTAATGCTATGAATCTTGCATTGGATGCAATCTGGCGATTTGCTGATATGCCAATCCAATACTATGCAGATTGGTTAAAGGTTGCAAAAGAAGAGTCTTACCACTTTAATTTGATAGAGGATCATTTGCAGTCTGTTGGCGTTGCTTATGGAGATTTTCCTGCTCACAACAGTCTGTGGGAGATGGTTGAGAGAACTGCCGATGCAGTCATTGCCAGAATGGCCCTGGTCCCCAGAACCATGGAGGCTAGAGGCTTGGATGCAGTGCCTGCCATTCGTGATCGCTTTAAACAGATCAAGGATGCTAAGGTTGTTGAAATTTTAGAAATTATCCTCAGGGATGAGGTAGGGCATGTATTGATTGGCAATCAATGGTTTAATTTCTTATGTGCCAAGGAAGGTTTATCTCCAATCAAGACATATCAGGACCTAGCCAAAGCCTATCGTGCGCCAGTGTTAAAGGGGCCATTCAATTTAGAGGCTCGCAAACAAGCGGGATTTACTGCTGAAGAATTAAGTCTTCTTGGGACATAATTAGCAAATATCTGGAGAATTTATGAATTTATCTCGTCGAACATTCATTACGTCAGCCGCATTAGCTCCAGTAGCATGTGGCGTGCCTCTTTCTTATGAAAAAGGTATTCCTGTCGCTGCTCCGAAGCCTACGCCTAATATTCGGCCGCCACAGATTGGTCAGGAGTGGACATATATCAAGAAAGATGTCTTTAATGGAAAGACTCTCGGGATCATTACGGAGCGTATCTCGAAGATTGACTCAAGTATTGTCATTGATCGCAACTCTGTAGATGGGGGGATATTGCCCAGCGAGATTCAAACTTCTTGGGGTATGGTTGCTACTGATACGCAATGGCCGCGCTTACTGAGCTTTAGCCCCTCATTACCCTTATGGCCTCTTGAGCTCTCGACGGGTTGGAGTAAGCAATTTACTACCAAATACAGTATTCCTGGATATTCAGATTCAAGGATGAATTGGCAGGAATATATGAGCGTACAGGGTTGGGAGCAGATTACAGTTCCTGCGGGAGTCTTTATTGCACTCCGTTTTCAGAATCTGGTTAACTTTGAAAATTCGGATCCCAACATCGTTGATTGCATTCGTAGGGAAACAGTTTGGTTTGCCCCTCAAATTGGCCGTTGGGTTGCAAGAGAAGCATCAGGCTCTTATCAAATACAGGGTTCATATGGTGCGGTGTTTCAAGAGGGCAGTTATCAGTGGCAGCTTACCTCTTATAAGTAATGAAAATAGACCGCTTACGAATATTTCTAGTTTCGCTCACCCCAATTATTTTGGCGGGGTGCATATCTGCGCAACCATTTCCTGAGGGGGTTAATGTAGCCCAGCCAGTATCACCACCCGTCGTTAGAGCGCCCAAAGTTGGGCAGGAGTGGGTGTATCAGGTACGCAATGTATTTAATCAAGAAATTCTTGATACCGTAACTGAGAGAGTGGTCTCAGTTGGCAGTGAAATTCGTATTGAAAGGTCAGGGCTGAATGCTGGCCAGCTTCCGGATGAGATTCAATCATCTTGGGGAATAATTATGCAAGATCCTCATTGGAATCCTACGCAGATATTTCAAAAGGGAATCCCTCTTTGGCCAGAGCAGTTTCAAGTGGGATGGTCTCGGTTTTACAACACTCGATATCAAGTGCTGAACTATCCAGACGCAAATTATTATTGGGGGCTCAGTATGGCAGGAGCCGCTTGGGAGCAAATTCAAGTTCCGGCGGGAAAGTTTCTGGCCTTTCATTACCACAATGAAATGCCTTCTTTTGAGAGCAACGACGTCTTTAGAATGACCAGTTATCGTCAAGAGGACGTATGGCTTGCTCCTGAAATTGGCCGCTGGGTCATACGCAGGGGGTATGGACGTTACTTAATGCTTGGTGATTTTTGGACCGAGGCTCACTGGGAAGATTATCTACAATGGGAGCTAATCTCCTGGAGGTAACAATGCGCTTAAAATAGTCTCATTGTGTATACCATTAAAGAACTCTTTCCAACGCTTCAAGGCGAAGGCACTCACACTGGACGTGCTGCGGTTTTTTGCCGTTTTGCTGGTTGTAATTTATGGAGTGGTCGCGAGGAGGATCGAGCGACTGCTATCTGCAAATTTTGTGACACTGATTTTGTAGGTAGCGACGGTGACGGCGGTGGAAAATTTGAATCTGCCGTAGATCTGGCAAATGCAATCGAGTCTGCATGGAAAAGTACCTCAGCAGGACCTCAGCAACGTTATGTTGTATTTACAGGCGGCGAACCACTTTTACAATTAGATGACGAACTCATTGCAAAGTTGCATGAAAAAGGCTTTGAGATTGCAATTGAAACAAACGGCACTATCAAGGTTCCCAAAGGGGTAGATTGGGTTTGTGTCAGCCCCAAATCAGGCTCTGACTTAATTGTTCTTCAAGCGAATGAACTCAAGTTGGTGATTCCTCAAGAGGGGCAGGATTCATTGGAAAAGTTATTAGCACGATTTGAGAAGATGGACTACCGCAATCGTTTTCTACAGCCCATGGATGGACCAAACCTTAAAACGAATACTGAATTAGCCATTAGTCTTTGCCAGAAACGCCCGCTTTGGAGATTGAGTCTCCAATCCCATAAACTCATAGGTATTCGCTAAGGCGCTAGCTAAGCCCAGTAATGTATTGATTAGATCTAAATGACATGTAAACAACCTGCAATTTCAATTACCCGCCGTCTTGAATTTGACTCAGGACACCGCATTCCCAATCATGACGGGCAATGCAAGCATTTGCATGGGCACCGCTATGCTATTGAAGTTACTCTCAATGGAGAAGTTGCAGACCATCCCGGTAAAGCTGACGATGGTATGGTGCTCGACTTTGGGGATATTAAACGCCTCACCAATCAATATATCGTTGATCTTTGGGATCATGCATTTTTGGTGGCTAAAGAGGATGAAAGTTTAGTTGCATTTTTAGCAACATTACCTAATCATAAAACGGTGGTGATGGAGCAAGTTCCTACTGTTGAGAATTTAGCCAATGCCGCCTTTGCTATTTTACAGCCAGTCTTCAGCAAGGCTTTTGGTGGACGCCTTGAGCTTTCTGCTCTTCGTTTATATGAAACCCCCAATTGTTGGGCCGACGTACATCACCCTTAAATGAACCAAGCAGAGCTTGATCGCCAATTTATGGAGCAGGCTTTAGAGCAGGCTCAGTTAGCTGCTATTGCTGGTGAAGTTCCTGTGGGTGCTGTCATCGTACGTAATGGAGTAGTACTTTCTAAAGCTTTCAATAAGCCCATTACCAATCATGATCCAAGTGCCCATGCCGAAATGTTGGCACTTAGACAGGCAGCTTTATCTGAAGAAAATTATCGCTTGCCTGGTACCACTCTTTATGTCACCTTAGAGCCTTGCACGATGTGCGCTGGTGCAATGTTGCATGCTAGAGTAGATCGTATTGTTTATGGGGCTGCAGACCCCAAAACCGGTGCCGCTGGTAGCGTTTTAGATGTATTCTCATCAAAACAAATCAATCATCAGACCGTTATTGAAGGCGGAATGATGAGTGAGGAGTGCGGTCAATTGCTGCGTGATTTCTTTAAGGAGCGACGTTGAAAGCCATTCACTTGATTGCCCCTTCTGGAGCAAGTCTCGATGATCAAAGCCCTTTAGCTGGGATCGACTGGCTAAAGCGTCAAGGTATTGCTATTGCGAATGCAGAATGTGTGCAGCGTGTTCATGAGCGTTTTGCAGGAAGCGACGAGGTGCGCTTAAATGAACTCAACAATCTAGCGATACTCAATTCTCAGACTCTAGTAATGGCGATGCGTGGTGGTTATGGTATTCATCGTTTACTTTCTAATATCGATTGGGCTGGGATCTCTAAAGCAGTTGCTAGCGGATTGCAAATTTGCGGGCATAGTGATTTCACGACATTTCAATTGGGCTTGTTGGCTAAGACCGGTGCCATCACTTTATCCGGACCAATGCTGAACTATGATTTTGGCAAGATCGATGAAGCAGGTAACGCAATTGCGCCTGATAGTTTTATGTGGAGACACTTTCAATCAGCTATTCAAGAGCGAAAACTCGATTGCAGCGTATCCGAACCGCAGTCATTTCTGGCGAACTCAGGCAGTAATAAAATTACAGGAATGTTATGGGGCGGTAATCTGACAGTCTTGGCTGGTCTAGTGGGAACTCCCTATCTACCCTCTCAGCAGCAAACCCAAAATGGCATTTTATTTTTAGAGGATGTGAATGAGCATCCTTATCGTATAGAGCGGATGCTGATGCAATTGCTAGATGCTGGAATACTCGGCAACCAGTCGGCCATCCTTCTCGGAGGCTTCTCCGCCTATCGTTTGTACGACAACGACAAAGGATATTCATTAGAGCGCGCAATTGAAGCTATCCGCAAGCGTTTGCCTGAGAATATTCCTATTTTGACTGATCTACCATTTGGTCATCAAGCCAACAAGCTCACATTACCAATGGGTGCTCAAGCCACTCTTGATTACAGCCCCAGTAGATTTACTATTGAAGCAAGCTGGTAAATGGTTTTAAGACATCTTTTTATAAGAATTATTCTAAGCACTATTACGCTGACTTTTATGGGGGCAGTAATGGCAATCGAAGAGCCTAAATTTTCAGTTTTAGAAAAAAATCCACCATTTGAGCTTAGGTCATATGCCCCAATGATATTGGCCGAAGCCCAAACAGAAGGTGATCTAGACGAGGCCTCAAGCCAGGGATTTCGACTGATTGCTGGCTATATCTTTGGGCAGAATCAGGTCAGTGAAAAGATTGCGATGACCGTGCCAGTGGCGGTTGAAGAGCAGGCACCCAAGAGCGCAAAGATTGCGATGACTGCACCCGTCAATATTGAATCAAATGCTGGAAAATGGACGGTTTCATTTGTGATGCCATCCGAATACACCATGGAAAGTCTTCCTAAGCCCCTAAATTCAAGAGTTCAGTTGCGTCAGATCCCAGCTGTAAAGCGCGCAGTGATTGTTTTTACTGGCTTTAATAGCGAGAATAAAGTCGTTGACAAAACGCTAGAGCTAGAAGAGTGGATGCGGAGTAAAAATCTTCAAGCAGTTGGTGTGCCGAGGTTTGCACGCTACAACCCACCTTGGTCGATACCCTTTATGCGCCGTAACGAAATCATGATTGATGTTCGTGACTAGAAGCTATTCAGTAAATTACTTAAGCTTCAAAACTCTTTAGTAAAAATTGGGCACCACCATCTACTCCTAATGCCTTAGTCAGAATAGGTAGAGCCTCTGACAAGTGCTTTTCTAGGGTCCATGGCGGATTAATAATGAACATTCCGCTTGCCTGAAGACGTCGCTCTCCAGGTGCATTCTCAACTCTTAACTCCGCATGCAGCCATGAACGTTTATGGCTTGCAGCAATTTTTTTCATACGATCTGGCAGTGCTGCCGATTCTCTCCTGGAGAGGGCGGGATACCAAATTGCATAACAGCCAGTAGCAAAGCGTTGCAGAGCTTCTTCCATCGCCGCTTCAAGATAACGATAGTCTTGTTTATCTTCATAAGAGGGATCAATGAGAACGAGGCCTCGTCTACTGGGCGGAGGAAGTAAACCTTTGAGTCTGCTAAAGCTATCTGCAGCGTAAACATCAATTTGCTTAGCTTGTCTTAGTTCGCCGACGTTGTGCCGAAGAATGTCGATTTCTTTGGGGTGAAGTTCAAATAACTTGAGTCGATCCTGTGCTCGAAGTAAGCGAGCTAAGATAAAAGGAGATCCTGGATAGGTGGCAATATCACCACCCATATTTTCTGCATAAATAAACTCCAAATACTTGCTAATACTCTCTACAGTTGGATTGCCTGCTTCAATAAATTTGAGCAATCGAAATATTCCACCCTCTGCTTCCTTGCTCACAGCAGCAAAACCATCTTTTAGGCTGTAAATACCAGCACCGGCATGGGTATCAACAATCGTTAGCGCGCCAGGCTTTTCCTGAAGATATTCAACTAAATGAATCAGTGTGAGGTGCTTCAGAATATCGGCATGACTGCCGGCGTGGAACGCATGTCGGTAGCTAAACATAGTGAATTACTCTGAGCGAGTGGGCGATTTATTAAACTGAGCTTTAATAAATAAAACTAAGGTTATGAGCAAAATGACCACGGAGGCATATTGCAGCGGCTGGTTGAGCTGATGATCCATGATTTGCGTGAGATGGGCATAGATGGCGGCAACTCCGCCAATTGCCAAAATGCGTAGCCAAGCTCCCTGAAGGGAAAGATATTTTTCAGGAATGCCGTAAGATAATAAGGCGCCTAACATACCGCACCACATTCCAAATCCTGCGCCACCCAATACATCAGTTAACCAGTGCGCTCCAATTGCGCTGCGGGATAAGCCAACTAGCGCTGCAATAATAAAGAGAAGCAACATTGGCACTCGTTTTTTTTGATCACAAGAAAAATACAAGGCAGTGGCTATAGCAAAAGCTGTCAGCGTATGGCCAGAGGGGAATGCATTATGAAGAAGAGGTTCTCCAAGGCGGTAAAAGCTACCGTCCGTTAAAACTCCAGCAGGTCTTGGTAGGTCAAAATAATTTTTTAGCGGTGGACTGGTAAGGGCGCTGATAACACCAGCAAAAACTGCTGCACTAAAAGCGCGAGGCGCTAGCAAGAGAAGTGGAAAGGCAAGAGCAAACACGCCCCATCCATTCCCCAGAAATGTCAGCCATGCCCAAAGTGTGTCTGGTAGTGATCTGGCTAATTGATTTAGAAATAGAAAGCTACTACTTTGGAATTCGCCAAAATAGATTGCAAATGCAAGTGCTAACGGGGCTATTGGAATGAACCAAGCTAATACTGGAATAGCTTTTTTGCCCATCCTGCTTAGCGACCTTTAGCCTTATCTGCATCTTGTAGCTGAATAGTGACTTTCTCTAAGACTTGAGCAACTGTAATTGCTTGCATACAAACATTATCGTGACAAGGCGTTTTGCGATGATTTGCTGCGCTGACACATGGAGAGCATGCTAAGTTTGCTGTGATTGCAATCGAGTTTCCTATGGAGCCATATAGAGCTGGGGTTTCCGGTCCAAAGAGAACAACGGTTCTTAGCGGTGTGACTGCCGAGAAGTGACCTGGACCAGAGTCATTAGTCACCATGACATCCGATAGGGTGTAAAGCGGCGGCAATTCTGCAAAACTCACTTGACCGGCAAAGTTCAAAGCATTTTTGATATTAGCTACTGTACGAACTTTCTCTACATATGCAAATTCAGTTGGTGAGCCTGTGATCAAAATCAGATCATGCGGATATTGTTGATGAACACCTTGAATTAATTCAGAAAAGCGCTGTTGCGCCCAGCGGCGCTGCGGTAATAAGTCGCTGGCATTTGGGTTAATTAGAATTAAGCGATTCTTACCATGAATATAGTCAACCCCAGCTTCCTTAGCCAATTTTTGAACTCGCTCGCGAACATTATCAAGTGCCTTTGGGTCAATGACAGCTTGGACTAAGCGCACCTCAGAGTCTGGGATCTGAATTTTGCTAAACGGTACTTCAATATGTTTAGCAAAGGCCGCATGAATCAATGATAAAAAGTTCTTAGTAATATGAATATGCGGGTTGTAGTGCACTTTACGGGTAAGCATGAAGCCGCGCCACAAGCCTTCACCATGAAAGATGTGATAACCCACGCGGCGTCTAGCGCCACATAGGCCAGTGAGAAGGGCGGTAAAGCGTGAGAATAACTCGAGATCAATCACGGTATCAATTCGATGACGGCGCGCAATGATTAAAAAGTGTAAGGTGTCTTTAATCAAGCCACCTAAGCTGGAGGAGTCAATCGTAAAAATGTTTTCTGGTTTGACGGTATTGAGTAGAGTTAGGCTAGCGCGATTACTCTTAAAGATGAGAAAGAAAAGTTCAGCACCACGGGCTTGTGCATTACGCATAGCCGGATCAACCAAAATAGCACTACCCATTTCTGAGAGTTCAATGAAAAGTAATTTCTTAGGGGCCTCTGGCTCACGGCCAAGGATATTCTTTACACCATCCATGAGGGCTACTAATGGGCTAGCGATTGCGCAGAGTGGAACACCGACCCAATGATCGATGGCACGCATGGTGTTGACGCTAATAGTCATAGTTTTGCTCTAAAGGAATTATTTTCGTTTTAGTAAAAAGTATGCACCAGGCAGCACTGATAAAACAGTAATTGCGCCGTAGCTAATAGATGCCAATACAGTTAATGAAGGACTAACACCCCATAGTGCCAATACGGAGGATAGGGTGGCTTCACGCAATCCCCATCCGGAAATGCTAATAGGCAACATCAGGAGCAGACTCAATGCTGGTAGGCCAATCATCAAACTCGCAATTGGAGCTTCTGCACCGTAGGCTCGTAAGCAAAAGCTAAATGCCAAAATAATGCAGCTATGTATACCAACCCCAAACAAAGCTTGCACAATATTAATGGGCCAGGAAAATGCTAATTGAATTCCTGGCATTGCATTATTCATTTGCAGACGGTCTAATAATTTTTGTAATAGCTGTCTGGTTTTAGACCATGCCAAAATTACGGCGATAATGAGTCCTGCCAAAAGCATCACACCTAAAACAGCGTAACCCAAATCTTGCCCCCAAGCGGCAAGGGTGGCGCCGCCAAGTATTAGACCGATACCACCCAATAAATTATTACCTGCTAAACCTAGAAGGCGATCTACTAAGGTCATCGCAAAGCTGAGCCGGAGTTTTGGTGTGGCATGTCCAAGATCAACTGAATGATGCAACTCTTCATCCAATGCTTTTGTCTCGCTTAACTTATCGTTATTAGTGAAGTGAGTTGCTGTGATGGCGCGATAACTGTCTCCACCTAATGTGCTTGGTAGTCCTTGGTTAATAAGCCCGCCTGCAAAATAGAGGGCAATATAGCTTTTCAGGCTGCCCTGAAACCCAACACTTCGCATTAAGAATCCCCAACGTAAGCCACCACAAATAAATGCGCAGCATATTGCTGCGGCTGCTGCAATTAACCAAGCCGGCTCCATTTTGATTTCTGAATCTAATAAGGTATGCCAGTCAATTCCGCTGGTTGCTTTCCAGAGAAGTGCAATCGAAAGCAGAATACGGATGGTAGGCCATGCGCGCTTCAGAATTGATTTCCACCCAGAAGGGGTTTTGGAGGTGGATTGGGGTATTGAACTCATAGGCGTAAGGATAATGCCTTGGGCGCCTAAGGTCCTGAATTTGAGAGGAATTACTCTGCTGCGGATGGTCCTTGCCAATTACTGCAAAGGCTAAAGTCAAATTTAGACAATACCCGGCCAAAGCGCTGGATTTCTAGGCTATCCAGTGGCTCACAGCGTTCAAAGCCTGCTTTTGTAGCAATGGGAGGAGGAAATGACATACCTGACCAATGAATCAGCAGGATATTTGCGCCCGAAGGAAGTTGTCCAAACCAGAGGTCAAATTGATCTCTTCTTTGATCAAGTACAAAGACAGTGATAGGTTTTGCGTACCAGGCAGCTCGACTTCCTAAAGTCCAATTTTGCACGGCAATACCATCTGCTTTGGTAGCTTGAGTTAATTCAGCAGCTTTTTGGCCTGCGCTCTTCCAGCCATAAAGATCAGCAATCGGATTGGATTTAATCGATGCCGAGCTGATGCCGCCAGATAAAACAAATCCAAAGCCAATTAGGCAAAGCGCAATTTGTAATATGAATAAAAGACGTATGACCATGCGATGCTGAATTGACCAAGCCTTTGCTAAACCAATGCCAGCAAACGGTGCCAAACAAAACCATGCAGGTGTTGTCCAATGGGGTAGGCTACCGCCACCAGAGAGACTTGCAAAAATAACAAAGGGAATAAAAAAGAATCCAAGCAAAGACAATAAAGATAGCTTTGTTCCATGTATGCAGTCTTTAAGAAAGATATAACTACCTATGATGAGTAAGGGGCCGAACGCAATAATCTGAATTCCAAGGAATGTGGCTAATCTGCGCCATAACCATTCACCACCGCTGCCATGGGCGATCTGGTATTTAAATGAAATCCAGTCATTGATCCAATTCCAATACAGGACAGGGCCAATTAAGAGAAGGGCTAGAAGAGCGGCTAGCCAAAACCCTATTTTTCCAATCCAAGGTTTTCGACGAGCGCTAACAAATACCAATAGAACAGCAAAGGCAGTAAAGATGGCGGTGTATTTGCTTAGACCAGCTAATCCCAGTAATGCGCCGGTCAATAACCAATCACCAATTGTGAAGTGATCTTGAATTAACCAACGCAGTGCCATCAACATCAGACCAAGACTTAAGGGTGCCAACAAAGTATCTGGTAACAAGCCAATTGCCAGAACATGGGGCATTGGCGCAGCAATAATAGTGAGAACAGCCATCAGACCACAAGTGTTGGCAGAAGGCAGTGCGCTAGTGAGGTAGCCCGAGTTTCTGCCTTGGATGAAGCGGTGAATTTCTAGTGTGACTTGATAAACCAGAAAACAGGCGATTGCCCAGAAAAATTCAGGCACTAGGCGAATTAAACCCTCTGAAGAAGTAAGGGCAACCAGCGGCCACTGGATCCAGCCTACCAATGGCGGGTGATCAAAATAGCTCCAAGCTAAATGCTGAGCATATAAGGCGTAGTGTGCCTCATCAACCGAAAATTCAATTGAGAAGCCTAGGGCAAAATGAACTAGCGCTGCTATGCAAATGCAGATTGCCGCCCAGCTTGAAGGTGATTGATGGCGCATAAAACGATTTTAGACTTACTCGGGCAATTCTTTGGGACAATTAGCACTATGTTCAAACGTGTTTTATATCCCTTGATGCTCTCTATGCTGCTTGCACTAGCTGGTTGTGCAGGTTTTGGTGGTGGATCAATTCAAGATGAGTCTGGACAGGCTTTTGATCCTAATAAGCTTCCAGCGCAGGACGAATTGCCTAAATTTTCTGCCGAGACCGCTCGTAACGGCATGCCGAATGGCTGGAATTTTTATCGTATAGCGCCTTATAAAAAGAATACGGTTTACCGTCTTGAGAGTTACCAAGGCAGAACTGTTTTGAGTGCTAATTCCAAAACATCTGCATCGGGTTTGGCAGTGAAGTTGCGCCCAAGGCAAGCAAATAATTTATGGCTACAGTGGGAGTGGAAGGCCTTGAGTGCTATTCCTGAAGCTGATAATGCAGAGCGTTATAACGACGATGCTCCCCTCAGAATCTTGGTTGCGTTTGATGGCAATAAATCTAAATTGCCATTGAAGGAAAAAATGAACTTCGAGATGGCAAACCTCATTAGCGGTCAAGAAATGCCTTATGCAACACTGATGTATATCTGGTCGGGTAAATCTCCTGTAGACACGATTATTGCTAATGCCCACACCTCGCGCATCAAGATGATTGTGGTTGACTCTGGTTGGGAAAACTTAGGAAGCTGGCATAAGCATCAACGTGACCTTGCTGCTGATTACAAGCGAGCCTATGGTGAAGCTCCGGGAGAGATTATTGGAATCGCATTGTTGACTGATACTGACAACACAAAATCAGAAGCGCGTGCCATCTACGGCGATATTGAACTCATTCGCAAAAATCCTAAATAAAAATTACCTAGGCATGAGAAGGGCGCCAGCGTTTTAGTAACAGTGCATTACTGAGTACGCAAAAGCTAGATAGTGCCATGGCGCTACCTGCCAGCATTGGTGATAGGTAGCCTAGAGCCGCGAGGGGAATTCCAGTGGAGTTAAAAATAAAGGCCCAAAACAAGTTTTGCTGAATCTTTTTCCAGGTTCGCTTGGAGATACCGATCGCATCAGCAACTAAGCTAGGGTCTCCGCGCATTAAAGTAATTCCTGCGGCTTGCATGGCAACATCTGTACCAGTAGACATGGCTATACCAACATCTGCTGTAGCAAGAGCCGGAGCATCATTCACGCCATCACCTACCATAGCAACCCATTGGCGCTTCCCATCCTGTTTAGATGATTGCAGTTTTCGAATAATGTCTGCCTTTTTATTTGGCAATATTTGCGGAAAAATTTCATCAATGCCGATGAGGTGACCTACACGATTTGCTGCTGCAGCATTGTCTCCAGAGAGCATGACGGTGCGAATATGTAGTTGATGCAAAGAAGCGATTGCTTCTATTGCATTCGTTTTAAGTTCATCCCCAAAAGCAAAGATCGCAATCGGTGATGATGTCGATACATTCACTAATACAGAGACAGTCTGCCCAGCTTCAAAGCAAGTTTGAGCCTTTTGAATAACCTCCGCTTGATGTGGGTTTGAATCAAGTGACGCAACACTTTGTAAGCAGAGGGCCTGACCTGCACATGGACCAGTACTAGGCTTGCCGCTAATGCCGATGCCTGGTAGCGCCTTGCTTTCTGTGGGCGGGATGGGAATCAATCCTTTTTGCTTGGCTGCATCTAGTAAAGCTTTAGCTAAAGGGTGTTCACTGCCTAATTGCAAACCTGCAGCACTCGCCAAGATGGCGTCATCATCAGCTGAACTAGTCAATGAAATTAAATTGAGAAGTCTGGGTTTGCCAATCGTCAGTGTTCCGGTTTTATCAAAGGCAACGATACTTAAGCGATGCGCGAGTTCAAGCACTTGGGGATCTTTAATCAAAATGCCAAAGCGGGCAGCAACGCCAGTACCCGCCATAATGGCTGCAGGTGTTGCTAAACCAAGAGCGCATGGACAGGCAATCACCAGCACAGACACCGCTCTTAAGATTGCGATTGATGCAGAATCTAAATAAAACCAATTGATTAATCCCGTGATGATGGCAATCACAATGACGCTCGGTACAAAAATTGCGCTAACTTGATCTACTAATTTTTGAATTGGTGCTTTCTGAGTTTGCGCATCTTCTACTAAAGAAATAATTTTAGAGAGAACACTTTCAACGCCAACAGCTTGCGCCTCAATGACTAGAACACCTTCGCCATTGAGCGACCCGCCAATGACTTTTAGACCAATGGATTTTTTGACGGGGGCGCTCTCACCGGTAAGGAGAGATTCATCTACATGGCTACTACCAAGCAAAATCAGACCATCCACGGGAATGCGTTCACCTGGTAATACCAGCACTCGATCTTTTGGAAAGACCTGCTCTAGTGGCAGGTCGCGATATTGATCTGGCGAGCCACCTTCTGCGACTGCGATGTTAGGGTTGAGAACTTTAGCGTGCTCTGGCCACAGTTTTTGCAGTGCTCGAATTGCCTCACTGGTTTGCTGCTTGGCGCGAGCCTCTAGCCACTTACCCAAAAGCACCATACAAATGATGGCTGCTGATCCTTCGAAATACAGTTCATATGACGCATGGGGTGAGACTAGCATTTGATAAATACTTAAACCATAGGCGGCACTAGTACCTAGTGCAACTAGTAGATCCATATTGCCAACGCCAGACATCACTGATTTAAATCCGGCTTTATAAAAACGCCATCCTAAAAAGAACTGAATTGGACTAGCGAGCAGTAATTGCCATTTTGGCGAGAGCGCCCAATGAATTCCAAACGGCATGAGAAGCATGGGCAGAAACAATGGGGCAGAAAGAGCAAAACCTAGTAAAACTCTGCCCAAGCCATCGCTACCCCAAAAGGATTGCGAGGTTTTCAGTGCAGTAATTGCATGGGATTTACTTAATTGCGCCTCATAGCCAGTCTTTTGGACTGTCGCAATGACTTCTCCAATTTTTGTGGGCGATGATGCATTCAGACGAATTCTGGCTTGTTCAGTCGCCAGATTGACACTTGCAGCTTCCACGCCGGGGATTTTATCTAGCGCTTTTTCAACCCTGCCTACGCAGGATGCGCAGGTCATTCCACCTATATCTAGAGTAAATAACTCAGAATGGATCTCTTTTGGGGTGCTCATATAGAAGATAATCTACTGCATAGGACCATATTTACAGTAAAAGAGGCTTATATGTTGAGTTTAAAAGTGTCTGGAATGACTTGTGGGGGCTGTATTAATGCTGTTACTCGGGCAATTCAAGCCCAGGATCCGCAAGCCAAGGTAAAGGCTGATTTAGCATCCCAAGTGGTTGATCTTGAAACTTCTTTGTCGGCTGCGCAAGCTAGCCAGATCATTGCTGACGCAGGTTTTCCAGTTACTCAATAAACTGCCAGGTAGGCCATAACCGCTTGTTAAGCAAGGTTTTGCTGGTGCGGTTAATCTAGTCGCTATTCAATAAAATTAACAAAAGTAATTCTGGGTATTCATTCGGAATAACTGGGTATAGGAGAAAGTAGTGTCAGTAACTGTAGAAGCTGTACAAGGTGCCCTTAAGAATTTGCTGGACCCCAATACTAAGATTGACTTTGTAACAGCCAAAAATCTCAAGAATTTGCGTGTTGAAGATGGCGATGTTTCGTTTGATGTCGTTTTAGGCTATCCCGCTAAAAGTCAGTTTGACTCCATTCGTAAATCTGTCATTAATGCTGTGCGCGAATTGCCCGGCGTTAAAAATGTCAGCGTCAATGTGAGCAGCCAAATTGTTGCGCATGCTGTGCAACGTGGAGTGAAGTTATTACCTGGCGTTAAAAATATTATTGCTGTTGCTAGTGGTAAGGGCGGAGTAGGTAAATCTACTACCGCTGTGAACTTAGCTTTGGCTCTTGCTGCAGAGGGTGCACAAGTCGGAATATTGGATGCCGATATTTATGGACCAAGTCAACCAATGATGCTTGGCATTACTGGTCGACCAGAATCTATTGAAGAAAACACGATTGAGCCAATGGAAGGTCATGGCCTGCAAGCTAGCTCTATTGGTTTCTTGATTGAAGAAGATGCGCCGATGGTGTGGCGCGGTCCCATGGTCACTTCTGCTCTAGAGCAACTTCTTCGTCAAACTCGCTGGCGTGATTTGGATTACTTAATTGTGGATATGCCCCCAGGTACTGGTGATATTCAGTTAACCCTGTCACAAAAAGTGCCTGTGACTGGCTCGGTGATTGTGACCACTCCTCAGGACATTGCTTTATTAGATGCTCGTAAGGGATTGAAGATGTTTGAGAAGGTGGGCGTGCCCATTATTGGCATCATTGAAAATATGAGCACTTACGTGTGCACGAAGTGCGGGCACGAAGAGCATATTTTTGGTGCTGGTGGTGGTGAAAAAATGTGCAAAGAGTATGGCGTTGATTTCTTGGGTGCGTTACCGCTGAATTTATCAATTCGTGAGCAGGCTGATGCTGGGCGTCCAACCGTAGTGGCCGACCCTGATAGCGCTATTAGCGCAATCTATAAGAACATCGCGCGACAAGTTGCCATTCGTGTTGCTACTCTGTCTAAAGATATGAGTAGTAAATTTCCAAGCATTGTTGTTCAAAACACTTGAGGTCCTGAGGATTTATGCGCTTTGCAGTATTAATGCGTAAACAAAATCTGGATAACCCATGGGTTTCATATCGATGGGCGCCTCGGGAGGTCTTGCCTGATTTTGGACAATTCAATCCAGAAAGCCTGGAAAGCAATTCCATATCAGGTCAGTTTTTGGGGCGAGATGACGATGGTGAGTCTTGGTTGTTTACCGGCTTTGAATTAAATCTTTTTCCTGATGAAGCTGAAGGCTACTATCTCAATGTTTCAGCGACCACACCGGCATGGTTTGTGATGTGGAGATTAGAGGAAGACATTGAGCGTTATGTTGATGAGCAATCTCTTTCTCTTGCTAAAGCTGAAATAACGTTGGCAGTGCCACATCGCATTTGCGTGAGCTATAACGAGGCCGCCCGATTACTTGATGGTGGAGAGTCAGTCGATACAGTCCCCATGAGCGATGAGCATGCTTCTTGGTTGCAGGAATACGTTAATGAAAACTATCGGCCTGAGCCAAAGAAGCGACATAAGCCAGCCTCATTCAAAGGCGCCCAGCGCCCAGCGGAGGAATAATGGCCGAGGGTTTCTTAAGTCGCTGGTCAAAGCGTAAGGCTGGAAAGTCAGATGATCCAGTAGAGCAGCCCAAAGAAGTTGCCAAGAGCCCAGCACCAGTTTCTCCAGAGGAGCCAGCTCCACCACCGGTAACCTTGGAGGATGTGGAGAAGATTGATCGTTTTGATCCTGATTTCTCTGCCTTCATGAAGCCAGATGTAGATCCTGCTGTGCAGCAGGCTGCGCTCAAAAAGATGTTTACCGATCCACATTTCAATGTAATGGATGGTCTAGATATCTATATAGATGACTATTCCAAGCCCGATCCTTTACCCCCGGGCATGCTTGAGCGAATGGTGCAAAGCGATATGCTCGGGCTTTTCAGTAAGCCCGATGCTACGGCCGAAGAGGAAAAGCAGGCAGAAGAGCAAATAGCGTCCTCTCAAGCCAATGAGAAGCTTTTGGAGGCTCATGACCAAACTGATTTAACATCCACAGATTCAACGGCGCAGACAAAATCTGCTCATTTGGATGAAGTGCCCATAGAGCCTGCCCAGAAAAAAACTTAAGAAGATAGTGCATGAGTCAAAAATTAGTCTGTAACTGCAATGGCACCATGCCTTTGGATACAAAGGCGCTTGGCGTTCCAGTGCATCGCTCTTTATGTAGACAAGAGGTCGGCACTTTCTTAAAGGCGCTTGATGGATCTGATTCATTAGTGGTTGCTTGTACCCAAGAGGGCGCTCTATTTAATGAGCTAGCTGAGCAGTCCGAAAAGCCTTTGGTGGCCCCTCTGCGTTTTGTCAATATTCGTGAGGTTGCTGGCTGGACCCAGGAGGCCAAACTATCGGGACCGAAGATTGCATCTTTACTTGCATTGGCTGACATGCCGGAAGCTGAGCCCGTTCCCGTCGTCAATTATCAAAGCCAAGGTAGGCTCTTAATTGTTGGCGCAGGATCTTTGGTATTGCCTTGGGCAGAAAAGCTCGGCGCTTCATTAGATATTTCTGTTTTGTGTACCGAGCCTGGTGACTTACCTTTGGTACGTAATTATCCAATCTATACAGGCAAAGTGACTAAGCTGGATGGTTACCTCGGCAATTTTTCTGTTGATTGGGATCTCGAGAACCCAATTGACCCAGAGATGTGTACTCGTTGTGGCGCTTGCGTTGAAGCTTGCCCAGAGAATGCAATTGATCTCTCCTTTCAGATTGATTTAAACAAATGCAAGTCGCATCGTTCATGTGTGACTGCGTGCGCAAGTATTGGCGCAATCTCCTTTGATCGCAAGGAGCGTGCACGTAATGCAGAGTTTGATTTGATTTTGGATTTGCGTGCTGATCCCAAGATGCGCATGAGCCAAACACCTCAGGGATATTTCGCACCGGGCAAGGATCCGCTAGATCAAGCGATGGTAGTAAATCAATTGCTGGAGATGGTGGGTGAGTTTGAGAAGCCAAAATATTTTGTCTATAACGAAAAAATTTGCGCGCATGGTCGCAACGGTAAAGTAGGTTGCAGCGCTTGTATTGATGTTTGTTCGACAGGTGCGATTGGCTCGATATTCAAAAATGGTCAAGGCAGTGTTGAGGTCAATCCGAATCTTTGTATGGGTTGTGGAGCATGTTCCACAGCTTGCCCATCCGGTGCAATGCGTTACAACTACCCTAGCGTACCCCATCAAGGTAAAGAATTAAAAACGCTTGCCACGGTATTCACTGCTGAAGCCAAAAAGCTTCATCAAGCTGCGGCGCCAAGTCTGCTATTGCATACCTTAAAGGCTGGCACCAAAATCATTGATGGCCTGGGCCGCTCTGCGCACGTGATGCCTAAACAATTTGAGGCTTTGCCGTCATTTGTTATTCCATATGGAATTGAGCATATTGCGTCTACTGGTTTGGATCTATGGCTTAGCGCTCTCGCTTACGGCTTTACAGAAGTGGTCTTACTCTTAAGCGGTGACGAGGATCCCGCTTATCGCGCAACTCTTGAAGAGCAGGCTCATCTTGCTAATGCGATATTGAAGGCTTATGGCTTTGATGAGCGCATTCATTTAATCATGGCCCAATCAGTTGATGATTTGCAGTCAGTTTCTAAAGCAATGGGTGCTATGCGTCAGCGTGGCTCCTTGAGTGCAATTTGCACCCCTGCAAGTTTTGGCTTATCTAATCAGAAACGGGAAACCGTGGAAGCAGTGCTTGAACATTTGCAAAAACAAGCCAAGACTCCATTGCCAGAGGCGGGCGCCGCTCTACCCAATTCATCTTTGTTGGGCGGTTTAAATATCAATAAAGATGCCTGCACTTTGTGTATGTCTTGCGTCAGTAGCTGTCCTGAGGGCGCGCTATTAGATAATCCAGATGAGCCAATCCTCTCCTTTATTGAGAAGCAGTGCGTTCAGTGCGGCATTTGTGTTCAGACATGCCCAGAACAAGCTTTGACATTAAACCCCCGTTTGCAAACTGTAGAGCAGCGCAAGCAAAAAACAACGCTTAACGAGACCCAAGCTTTTCATTGCATTAGCTGCGGTAAAGCTTTTGGAACTTTGAAGATGGTTGATCTGATGTTGACTAAGTTAGGTGCTCATGGCGCATTTGCGGGCGCGGCAATGGATAGACTCAAGATGTGTGGTGATTGTCGAGTAGTTGATATGGTGAAGAAAGAAACATGAGCGAAATCTCAAAAGAAGCAAAAGATCAGCCCTCAACAGAGGTTGGCGATATTGGTTTACCAGAGGATTTAGCTAGGGCCGACCTCTACGGCTTAATTGCCAGATTTTTTCAATTACCACCAGATCAAGGGCTTTTGGATCAAATTGCTGCGACTGCTAACCAACAGGATGCTGCTGATGAGGCGCCTTTAGCTAAAGTTTGGATGGATGTGGTTGAGGTAGCTAAAAATAATCCTGCCAAAGCTTGGCATGATGAGTTTGATTTGAATTTCATTAGTGTTGGTAAGCCTAATGTTGTTCTCAATGGCTCTTATTACATGGCAGGGCACTTAAACGAGAAGCCACTCGTCAATATTCGTAGGGCGCTTGAGGAGTTTGGTCTTGAGGCTGCCGAGGAGGTGACTGAGACTGAAGACCATATCTCAGCTCTGTGTGAAGTGATGCGCTACTTGATTGCTGGTGATGATGTCGAGATATCAAACCTTACAAATCAAAGGGTTTTCTTTAATGAGCACATTCGCCCTTGGTATGACGATTTTTGTAATGCTATCGAGGGTATTCCCGATATGCATCTCTATCACCCAATCGCCGCGCTGACCAGAGAATTCCTAGCAATCGAGGGACAGAGCTTCGACATGATTTGATGTTGTGTCATTTTGCGGGAAAACCCTTAGGTGCATTTAGATATAAATATATGCTAAAAATGCAAATACGAATTACACTTGCTGCAGATCAAGAATAATTAAATAGGAGCATGCCATGAGCACAAAATCCAAAGTTGCTTTAAGCGAAGAAAACAAGCCTTCACGCCGGAAGTTCTTTATTGGTGCAGGCGCTACTGTAGGGGCTGTTGCAGTTGCCTCTCAAACCTCTATTGGCAAAGCTGTCATCCAAGAAATTGGCAGCACTGTAAAAGGTAAGGGCGAAGGCCATACGATTACTGCTCACATGCGTAAGTATTACGAAAGCACCATGCTGTAAATAGTTGCATTACTAAATATTGTTTTAACTGTTACTAAATAAATAAAAAAACTTTTTCAGGGACAACATATGAGTCTGACTCGTAAATCAAACACCCCACAGAGCAGTCGCTCCACATCTCATTTGATTGGTAGCTTGTCGCGCGGTTTAAAAGCGGCGGTACCTACGATGGATCGCCGAACATTCTTGAAGCGTTCAGGTGTTGGCGTTGGTGCTGGTATCGCTGCAAGCCAGCTGACGATGGTGCAAAAGGTTTCTGCTGAGCAAAGCAAAGCAATGCTCGACGGTAAAGGCAAGATCGAGGTTAAAAGAACGATTTGTACCCACTGCTCAGTTGGTTGCGCTACAGATGCTACTGTTGAGAATGGTGTTTGGGTTCGTCAAGATTCTGTATTCGATTCGCCAATCAATATGGGTGCCTACTGTGCCAAGGGAGCTTCCTTGCGTGAGCACGGTCATGGCGACTATCGCTTGCGCTACCCAATGAAGTTGGTTGATGGAAAGTATCAGCGCATTTCTTGGGATCAAGCTCTTACTGAAATTACTGCCCAAATGAAGAGCATTCGTGAGAAATATTCTCCTGATGCAATGTATTTCATTGGTTCATCAAAACACAATAACGAACAAGCCTACTTACTCCGTAAGTGGGTTTCTTTCTTTGGTACAAACAATACAGATCATCAGGCTCGTATTTGTCACTCCACAACGGTTGCCGGTGTAGCAAACACCTGGGGCTATGGTGCGATGACCAATAGCTACAACGATATGATGAACTCTAAAGCTGCCATGTACATTGGCTCAAATGCTGCAGAGGCACACCCAGTTTCGATGTTGAGCTTGTTGCATGCAAAAGAAAATGGTTGCAAGGTAATCGTGGTTGACCCACGTTACACACGTACTGCCGCTAAGTCAGATCAGTACGTACGCATTCGTTCCGGTACTGATATTCCTTTCTTGTTTGGTCTTCTGTATCACATCTTCAAAAATGGCTGGGAAGATAAGAAGTACATCAATGACCGCGTCTACGGTATGGATGAGATCCGCAAAGAAGTTATGGAAAAGTGGACTCCTGCAAACGTTGAAGAAGCTTGCGGTGTACCTGAAGCGCAAATGTATAAAGTCGCTGAAACCTTAGCTAAGAATCGTCCGAGCACGGTTGTTTGGTGTATGGGTCAAACACAGCACACCATCGGTAACTCTATGGTTCGTGCATCATGCATTTTGCAGTTGGCCCTAGGTAACGTTGGTAAGTCTGGTGGCGGAACTAATATTTTCCGCGGTCACGATAACGTTCAGGGTGCAACTGACGTAGGTCCTAATCCAGATTCATTGCCTGGCTACTATGGTTTGGCTGCTGGCTCATGGAAACACTATGCAACAGTTTGGGGTGTTGATTACGAGTGGATCAAAGGTCGTTATGCACCAGACATGATGGAGAAATCAGGTACTACCGTTTCTCGTTGGGTTGATGCTGTGCTTGAGAAGAACGACATGATTGATCAGCAAACCAGCGTTAAAGGTTTGTTCTTCTGGGGTCATGCTCCTAACTCACAGACTCGTGGCCTTGATATGAAGCGCGCAATGGACACCTTGGATCTGCTCGTTGTAGTTGATCCATATCCAAGCGCAACTGCTGCAATGGCTGCAATGCCATCAGCAGAGGGTCAGTCAGCAAACAAGAATCGCAATGTTTATTTACTGCCAGCTGCAACTCAGTTTGAGACCTGCGGAACTGTAACTGCATCTAATCGTTCATTGCAGTGGCGCGAGAAAGTCATCGACCCTTTATTCGAGTCCGTACCTGACCATGTGATCATGCAAGCGTTTGCTGATCGCCTAGGTTTCGGTGAAGAGTTGTCAAAGAACTACAAGATGCTGAGCACCAAGTTTGCTGGAAAGCAATGGAAAGAGCCGCAGATTGAAGATATCTTGCGTGAGATTAATCGCTCCGTTTGGACGATTGGTTACACCGGCCAAACTCCAGAGCGCCTCAAAGCTCATATGAGAATGGTTGCTACATTTGATCCGAAGACCCTTAAATCACGAGGTGGTGTTGACCCAGTAACTGGTTACGACACTACTGGAGATTACTATGGTTTGCCTTGGCCTTGTTATGGAACAGCTGCAATTAAGCATCCAGGTTCACCAAATCTCTATGACACCAGTAAGAGTGTGATGGAGGGCGGTGGTAACTTCCGCGCCAACTTTGGTATTGAGAAAGATGGCAAGACCTTGCTAGCAGAAGATGGCTCTTACTCAAAGGGTTCCGCAATCAAGACCGGCTATCCAGAGTTCGATCACGTATTTGTGAAGAAGCTCGGTTGGTGGAATCAGTTGACTGAAGATGAGCAAAAAGCTGCTGAAGGTAAGAACTGGAAGACTGACTTGTCTGGCGGTATTCAACGGGTTGTGATGAAGAATGGTTGTCATCCATTTGGTAATGCGAAAGCTCGCGCAGTTGTTTGGAACTTCCCAGATGCAGTTCCAATTCACCGTGAAGCGCTCTACAGTACTAACGCTGCAATGATGCGCAAGTACCCAACGTCTGCAGATAAGAAGAATTTCTGGCGCTTGCCAACGCTTTATAAGACCGTTCAGGATCAAAACTTGAATGAGAAGCTCTATGAGAAGTTCCCAATTATTTTGACCTCAGGTCGTTTGGTTGAGTACGAGGGCGGCGGAGATGAGACTCGTTCCAACCCATGGTTGGCAGAGTTGCAACAAGAAAACTTCGTGGAGATTAATCCTAAGGCTGCAGCAGATCGCGGTATTAAGAACTGGGATTATGTTTGGGTTAAATCTCCTACAGGCGCCAAAATTAAGGTGCGTGCATTAGTGACTGAGCGTGTTGATCAAGGAACTGCTTTTGTGCCATTCCACTTTGCAGGATGGTGGCAAGGTAATGACTTGCGTAAGTACTATCCAGAAGGTGCGGCCCCAGTTGTTCTGGGTGAAGCGGTCAATACTGCAACGACTTATGGTTACGACCAGGTGACGATGATGCAAGAGACTAAAACCACTATGTGTCAAATCGAGAAATTTGCCTAAGTCAAAAAATAAAGTCAGGAGAACACAATGGCAAGAATGAAATTTATCTGCGACACAGAGCGATGCATCGAATGCAACGGCTGTGTGACTGCTTGTAAGAACGATAATGAGGTGCCTTGGGGTGTGAATCGTCGCCGTGTTGTTACGGTAAACGACGGCATCATCGGCCAAGAGAAGTCGATTTCAGTTGCTTGTATGCACTGTACCGACGCTCCTTGTATGGCTGTGTGCCCAGTAGACTGCTTCTACCGCACGGATGAAGGCGTCGTCCTTCATGACAAGGATATTTGTATTGGTTGTGGATACTGCTCATTTGCATGCCCATTTGGTGCGCCACAGTTCCTTAGCAAGGGCGCCTTTGGCTCCCGCAGCAAGATGGACAAGTGCACATTCTGTAGTGGCGGCCCTGAAGAGAACGGCAGCGTTGCTGAGTTTGAGAAATATGGCCGTAATCGCCTTGCAGAAGGTAAGTTGCCTCTCTGCGCAGAAATGTGTTCTACCAAGGCTTTGATTGGTGGTGATAGCGATATCATCTCCGGCATCTTCAATAACCGGGTTGCAACTCGTGAAAAGAATGGCAAGTATGCGGGTTCCAAGGCATTTGGTTGGACTACTGCTTATGGTGGGCCAGATACTCCAGCGCCAACCCCAACGCCTGCTGCAAAAATTCCAGGAGCCAAATAATGAAATCCAATTTCAAAACTCTCGGCTTATGTTTTGCAGCAGCAACTCTGTTGGCCGCATGTTCTGAGCCACCAGAAATTGCAGCAAAGGCGGCAAAGCGTCCTGATGTAGCGCCTTACATGGGCGCTGATAATGGCTTCATGACCAAAAACTGGACACCAAAGAATCAAGCCAGTTGGACTGAATCTGTTGATAAGCGCACTCAGGGTCAAAACGAATACAGTCGCGTTAAGTGATCAACTAAACAACAATAAATAAAACGAAAACGTTTAAGGACATGTGTATGAAACGATCATTTTCTAAAGTTCTACGCACTTTGGTAGT
>JACCDO011089935.1_pt1 | contig 47239 bp, 48 predicted proteins | sample 7446101 | NCBI WGS metagenome assembly JACCDO01 (sample SAMN15323440, study PRJNA562643) | freshwater metagenome | isolation source: river surface water | place: USA:Blue River Watershed | collected 2017-08-16 | reverse complement strand
GCTACAAATCCTCCAGATGCTACAAATCCTCCAGATGCTACAAATCCTCCAGATGCTACAAATCCTCCAGATGCTACAAATCCTCCAGATGCTACAAATCCTCCAGATGCTGCAGTTGCTTCAAGTACTCCGGATAATTCAAGTGCTGCAGTTGTTACAGGTAATAAAGGTCCTCCAATTACTGCTGCAGTACCCAATAACGTTCCAGCGTCACCACCACAAACCATCCCCAATTCAAGAACAACATTTAAACCAGGCCACGCACGAATACAAGGACGGCATAGTCAAAGCGTAATTTCTGAAGTATCACATCAAACTACTCTTGCCGAAATTTCAAAAAGTCAAGGGTCTCCATCAACTGCGAGTGTAAACAACAGAATAGAAAAAATTAAAAAACCATTGGTATTACCCCCAAAGCCAACCGGTCAAAAACCAGGAGCCAAACGTGGCGGTACCCGCAAACGCCGTGCCATCCAACACACGAAAAAGCATAAATCCAAACAAGTATCAACACGCAGCAAAAAACGCGCCGCCAAACGCCACACCAAAACCCACAAACGGAAACATAGAATTTAATTGTAAATCCCCTGTTTACCGACGAAATCCACACGCTGCACGACACGCAACGTCCATTAAAAAGATAATTCCCAACCCTGTCATGGTAAATAATAAAATCTCCGTCTGAACATTTTCATTTTTGGATGATTCCATCGAATCTAAACGTGAAAATATCTGGTCAATCTTTTCCAACAACATTTTCTTCGACGCTCCATCCATCACCGTTTCCTCCGGTTCTGGGGTTTTTTCCGGTCCTCCGCGCAACAACGAATAATACGACGAATTCGCATGCTTATTCTTCCATTGATAATCGCTCGTAGGAAATGGAACAAAATCATTGGCCCCCATTCCATGTACCGATGCAAACGGCCCATCATCATCACTCGACCCTCCTTGTGCCTTATTCACCCCCTTTTGTCCAAACGACTTGGCAAAATCCGGCTGTAACGTATACGTACTATCTGCACCAATATAATTCACAAATGGCGCAAATGTATCTTCATCCTTCTGTAATTTCTTCTGTGCACCAATTGGTTCACGGATAGAAGCACCGAAATAACCCTTTGCACTTTCTCCGTCCAATGCAGCCGGCCCCACCACTTGTTTTTTGATTTCGGGCAAGTTTTCCTTGACACCACATCCCACAAACGGTTCATAACTATCAAAGTCCTGGTCGACGGGAGCATGAACTTTGAGACCGATACTCGGATTGTAGGCCCCCACGGGTTCCATCTTCTTCACCTGTGGACGGTCGGGGTCTACACTGTCCATAACACCACTCATACTCAACGTAGATTCCTTGTATACTTGTTGTGGACCCCGACATTTGCGTGCCTTTTTTCGCTCTTGTTTCCGAGACTCCGTGTTGGCCACACCGTCGCGGCAATTGGCGTACGACGGAGTTTCAAGACTGCTATATGCATCTTGTAAACTACAATATTCCATACGAAACCCTCCTAATTAGAATCACCGGAAATAACAACCCTGTTCAGGAATAGAACGTAGGATGCGGTCACAGAATCGATGGATCATAATTGTTGCCATTTTCCTATGCATTCTTCTTGTGCGTCAATTGTATACTACAGAATCCTTTATTTCCTTGCAACAATTGATACAACGTAACTCGATAATTCAAAACAATGCTGTTTCGGAAAATGCATATTCCAAGGTCATTGGTTTCATGTACAAATACCCCAACAATTCCAACGGAATTTTTAAAACGGTTGGGCAATCGTATTTCAAAGACCCCTGTAATTATAATATTCAATGGAATAGTGTTCTTCCTCCAGGAAAGACAAAACCCTTATCCCCCCAAACCGTCACCGAGGCCAACAATGCATTTCAGACCTGGATTCAGTGCATCAATCAAAAAAATCGTGTTTGTATGCAACAATTGACTGATTTTAATCAGCGTTTCTTGCAGTCGTGCACGTTGAAGGATGATGCATGGAAGAGTCCAAAAAACTTTGCCAATGTCTTTTAGGAATATGACACTCAAGTCAATAGTACCATCCTTTATGATGGAAGAAATGAAAAACATAAGCCATTTTTACATGATTCTCTTTTTGATTATTGCCAATGCATACGTGTACATGTACCCTGCGTGGGTCGACACCTACTTTTCCAAATGGTATATTCAATTTCTCGGCATCGTCGGTATTTCGGCCATGTTTGTCTATTTTGGATGGGTCCAAGGAATTCTCGCAACCCTTCTTTTTTCCCTTCTTTTGACACGTGTCCACCAACCCCAAATGCCACCTCGCCAATATCGCGAATCCTTCCAATCAAGTATTCCCACCCTTTCCATCCAAACCACACAAGAAACCGCCATCGTACCCGACAAGCATCGTTGGTACATTGAAGAAGTCAAGGACGAATCGCCCTTACTTATTGAAGAAAAACTTGTACAAACATCCCCAGTACAAGATAATAATCAAAAAGGATATGGAGGCACCAGTAGTGTCCAAACAATGTAAAACAACAATAGAGGTTATAATCAATGGACGAACAAGTCGATAAAATGCTTCGTCTTGTCGTGGTTGCACTTGGGATTATTTGGTTGTTGTACGAAGGTACCGTCTTTGAAAATACCTATCCCGCACCGATGGTCTTATACTATTCCTACCCGTGGTGGCGTATTCTTTTGCTTATCCTCTTAGCCATTGGTGCGGCATGGTGTCCGCGCGTAGGAATTGTATATGCACTCATTCTCTTTTTTTACTTCCAGGATATGAATTTGCTCACCAAGTCATTTAGAAATAGCAATTAGGATATGACGAGTGTTCCGACGCCAGGGACCCCCATGAGTGGTGGCTCCATAAATCCATTTGATGCAATTATGATGGGTATTAACAGCAATCCCTATTTAATTGGTATGACGGTGCTCCTATTAAATATGGGGGGGCGTTTTATTTCCATGGAATTGACAAAGGGTCAAGAAGCGATTTTTCAAAATCCATGGGTGCGGCGATTCTTAATCTTTTTTGCCTTGTTTATGGGTACGCGTAATGTACTCGTTGCCTTTTACATGTCCGTGATTATCATCTTGTGTTTGGGATACTTGTTTAACGAAAATAGTAGTTTGTGTATTTTCAATGTGGGGGCGCCAGGAAGTACATGTGCGGCGGAAGGAAAGGAGGGTCTTCAACCTTCCATGGTGGTCACACCCCCCAGTACATTGACCCCTGAAGAACAAGACATTTATCGCAAACTCCACGAAAAGATGATGCGGACACAACCGTTGAATGGTACACCCGTTGGTGCGCAACCGCCAAGTGAAGGTGAACCATCGGTCGAAGATGGTAATTCGATAAAGAAGATAATTACCAATTATTGGGAAAACATGAATTTTCTTCGGAATGAGGGATTTACCAACCCACGATTCTAGGGTTGACAAAAATTGAGCACGGATTTTTTCGATTGTACGGAAACAACACTGGAAAAAATGCAGGACCAAGACCCTACACAATGCTATGTTTGCTTTGCAGAAGAAAGTGAAGAAAACCCGTATGCCAAGGACCCGATGCCGTGCAATTGTCGCGGTTCGATTGCGATTCATATCGAATGTTTAAAAACCATGATTCGCAATTATCGGTACGAGTGTGATGTATGCAAAACCCGTTTTCATGATTCCTATCGACCAGTCCCCCCTCTTATTATTCCAAAAGTCATTACCATGCACGAAAATGGAAGTATTACCTATGAAGAAGTGTCGCATAATGAACACGGTGTCACGCGAAAGGTTTACACCAAGGATAAAAAGAATTTATACCACGGAAAACATTTGGTATATATCAACGACAAACTCTTTGTATCCGAAAACTATTTCCATGGAAAAACCCATGGGTCCGTTGTCACGTATCAAAACCACGAATTTGCCTTTGAAACCAAGAATCCCAATCAATATTGGCGCTATGTGTATTATGGGCAGTACAAGCACGGAAAAAAGCACGGTCGACATATTATTAATAACCAAGGCACCTTGTTTGAATGTGTGTATAATCAAGATGTATGTGTCTTTGAAAAAATGTATACCGTCCCCCAATATGATGAACACATACAAAAACAAAAACGGGAAGGCGTCTATTATATGATTCCCGTCGACCAACGTCCTAAATAGATGAGACCATTGCCGACGCAATTGTTTGCTCAACAGTACAACTACATATCATGTACTTGTACGTTTGATTATGGGCGTGAAACCTTTTTTTTCCGTTTTTATAAAAGACCAAAAATTACGTATGAAGACGTGGAAAATCGCTTGTATCAAACCTTGTCGACCATCAAATTACAACGACTTTATTCTTATACATTCAAGTTAATCACATTTCCCACGGGTGCTTGACGCGCCTTGCGTGGACGACGACTACCAGTTGCATTGGTTCGCTCAGACATGTAACTCATATCGCCCGAATGGACACTTTGGAGTTCATTCACTGCATCGATTGCCGAAGAGCCTGTGCTTTGATTCATGGGTGGCATGAAGACTTGCGGATTGATGGATTGTTGACTGACTTCTTCAAAGGTGCGCAAAATGTCGTCAACTTCGACACCACTGGGTCCCTTCATTTCGCGTCGCGCCGTTTGTGCAGGTTGCGCGGCCACATGTTGTGGAACCACTGGCATGCGGGGGCTATTTAAGAAGGCACCCACGCCGTCACCCCCCATTGACATGTTGGGAGCCGGTCCACTCGGCATTTCACGGGTCGAACCCCCGTTTCCGCCACCCAATCCCATTTGCACAAAGTTTCCGACTCCTGGACTGACTTGACTGGCCGCTGCCGCAGCAAATTGACGCGCCAATTCCGGATTCTTCTTAAATACATCTTCGGCACTGGGCATCTTGTTACGGAACATACTGTTGGTCAAGTGGACCATAAAACCACTACTGGCCAGGGAAAAGACGAGACGGGCTTCAGGGGCCATTTTGGCCTTATCCTTGTACTTGTCGTAGAGTTCTTCAAAAATATCGTCAAAGTCTTCCACATTGGCATGAACATTTTCCGACCAACCATCCAACTTTAAATCTAGAGGGTCAAACCGATTGTTTAAGAATTCGAGACCTGAAACGACACTCATCAACATGTTTCGTTGGAAACGGATGGATGCTTCCATATTTTTCGCATCCACCAACCGATTGTATTCAGTTTCCACTTCTTCCAGCGAATTGTCCATGGTATACCGCTTTGCCACCGGGAATCCCTTGGATTCAAGACGATTGAGTTTATTAATTAATTCCGACTTTTTGGCATTGTTGGCTTGACTATTGGGGTCTACCATTTGAGGGGAAAACCCAATATTGGGTCCACTCGATGTTTGGTAATTATTATAATTGGGGGCTGGCGACGAGGATGGCATCGAACTTCCAAAGGTGTCTTTGGAAAAGGAAATACCACCCCCATCATTCCCACTCGACCCTAAATCGATTTGAATGTTTTGGAAATTATCGGCGGGTTGAATATCAATTTCCTCAAGGGCGTTGGGGAGACTGTCGATATTAAAAGACCCACTGCTGGTACTTGGTTTGGAAAGTTGGATGGTTTCATTGCGCGGTTTGAAGGACCGTGTATTTGCAATCAAATCCATTCCCAAGTCATCCCCAATGTCACCCACTTCAATACTGTTTCCAAAATCTGGGATTTCGGTGGCGGAGATTTCCATATCGTGAATTGATACACCAGACATACTTCTCTTTCTTTGGATTCTCAAGACCTTTTTAAGTCGTTATTTTACGCACCACACGCATCCAAACACATACAGAGCGCATCCGCCAAATCCGACTTTTTCTTGGCCTGTGTAAATTGCATGGTCCAGGGAAAGGGTTGTGCACAGGACGAACCGTTCAAAAATTCAAAGGCTCGGGTTTCAGAACCATCTTTGCGTTCCTTGTATCCCTCATCCCCCTTGGTTTTTCCTTGAACCTTTTTTCCAGCATGCACCAGTTTGATCGGAATGATGGTGGAAATGATGTCGCGTAAGGATGCGTACAAAAGCATTTGAATCGATTTCATCGTTGGATTTTTTAAGACGGGTTGGTTTTCCAAACAAAACAAGGTACACGAAGACCAAAGATTCTTTTGTTTTAAAATCATGGCACGGATTCCATCGTGATAGAGACTCAAATCTTGATGCATCACATGTTTGGGTTTCATGTTTTTCGGAATTGGGAGACTAAAATATTTTTCGAGGTCCTTTACCACGTCCTCTTTTTTCTTGGGAATACCCCCCTCTTGCTTTTTTTGTAAGAGTTGTTTGCATTCATTTGCGCTAGGGATGGTTTTACACGGATTCCCGTTCAAATCTTTTAATGGGGGGTGGGTCAGTGGACAATGGCGAGCACAATAGAGATTGTCCTTGTGAAGAAAGGACGGTTTTGCCTTACAGCCAGAACATACAAGTTTCGGAGTAGGATTGTCTTCAGTTTCTAAGATATTGACATTGTCCCATCCCAAAATCTTGTAGGTTTGGTTGCCGGCGTCTTCCAAAACACACCAGGCCAAGTTTTTAATCCCAATATCAAAACACAATACACGAGTGGTCATACTTCTAAAAATATTTTGTAATAAATCTTTAGGAGACCATTATGTCTGGGAATGATGGAAGTAACACACCGACAAGTACGGATAGTCAAGAAGAGCCCCATAAGAAAAAGTTTTTAAATGGGTGGACGGCTGAATTGGAAGATTTGATGGCGGATTGGGCCGACAAGGCGGCATGTTACCGTTGGATGCACGAACGCACGAGCCGTTTGTTTGGTGGTCGTGACCGTATGATTACCATTCCTGTCATTATTTTATCGACGCTAACCGGCTCTGCATCCTTGTCCTTGGATTCCTTTTTTCCTGCAGGAAGTGATGCAGAATTGAAGAAATATGTACAAAGTGGGATTGGAGGTGTCAGTATTTTAGCGGGTATTATTACCACCGTGGGTAATTTTTTGCGCTACGCACAAGGGTGTGAAGCCCATCATTTAGCAGCCGTCAGTTGGGGAAAATTCAATCGTCTCATTTGTATTGAAATGAGTTTGCACCCCAATGAACGTATGGACAATTTCAACTTTTTGAAAATGTTTCGTGTCGAATTGGACCGTTTAATTGAACAATCACCGCCGATTCCGGACCCCATTATCAAGGAATTCAATAGTTTATTTTCCAAGGCCGATGTCAAAAAACCAGAAGTGGTGGGAATTTTGGAACATACCAAGGTCTACAAGGACAGTGGTGCACGTCTCAAACGGATTGCCGCCGAAGCCGCATTGACCTTGCATCACAAGAAAATGGTCTTAAAAAATATGATTGTGGAAGAATTGGACCATCGTATGCGCAATGCCGCCATTGAAGAGGCACGGAAAATTGCAACCCAGATTCTCGAAGAACAACGGAAAAGTCGTCTTGGGAAATCGACATCCGAACCGAAATCCAGCAGTGTGGAACTTCACGAAAAACAAAAGGAAGAGCGAAAACGCGAATTGGAAAAGGTTTCGAATAGTGGAAAAGTCAGTGAATTGAAAAACAAGTTTGCGATGAATGCTTCCAAACGTTCCGTGAGTTTTTCCGAAGAAAAGTCGGTGCCCTTGAATGAAATCGTCTTGGATTTAGGGGATTCAAACTTTAATTCCACCAATCAAAGTGGATATACCACGGAAACCAATGTGTCGGCCTATTCATCGCCACCGGTCGAACCCGAAGACAGTGTCAACGTTTCCTTTCGTGATATTGAAATCAGTTTACCCGAAAGTAATGAAAAGAAATAATCTGGAGGGTGTAAAAGAATATTATTTTTGTTCCATCAAAGAATAAAAATAATACAAGAATGGTTTTAAAATTCTTACCCTTGTGTCATACTCAATAAATTTGCCCATCGACGCGTGGTGTTGCGCCCATATTCATTTTTTTGATTGAGTTGCGTGTGTTCCCTTGAAAATTGGGCGGGGGCGAGATACGAAAATGTGCCAAATAATTCTGGAACCGACTCATGTCGGGTTATACCAATTCCATTATCATTGGTTTGCTGAATTGTACATCCATAGGGATTGCACGATTGGCGTTGTTCAAAGGGCATTTCCGTACGTGCCGTTCCGTAAATTGCACCGGTATATTCCACTTGACGATAACGACTTACATTCATAATATCGTCCGCATTATGGACCAACCAATTTTTCACGGCCTCTTGATTGGTGAGCGGAATGGTCGTTTGACACCGACTTCGCCAATCGGTAATAATCCGTCCATCGCTCATGGGTGCGGCATATTCTGGAAACCGACTATCCGCTGTGGGCAATGATTTACGGGGTACTACGGTAAACTTGTCTTGAAAACTTTGAATGACTTCATTGTTGGGGCTAATTAAAAACCGCGGAACTTGCGGCAATCGAAATCCTTGGGCATCCATGGAACCTTACTCTACCATGGATTGGTCAATTGTTTCCTCTGTAGAAAATGCGTTTTTGTCGTCAAATGCAGGCAAGTCTTGTACTTCGCGATGGTCATCATTCTTGTCGGAAGAAGATAGGGTATAGGTGGTCAATGGAATTGTTTCTTCAACCTTCACACCCCCTTTGGGTGCAAGTGTACCTTCATCAATGCGTTTTAAAGCATCAATCAGTTCTGATTTTGACATATGACTATAGCCAACCACGCGCCCACGACCAATGGCCAAAAGTTCCTTAAAGGTCATGCTTTCATAATTGACGGAAACCTTTGGTGTAGCAGTGCCTTGTGCAATGCCGGAAATGGGCTTCGGTGCAGGTTCAAAGGGTAAAAACTCTTCTTGTGTTGATTGAGGGGATTCTGTCGTTTCGTGGTGGGAAAAGGTTTCGTAGGACGGCGATTCTTGCTTCGAAGACGGGGCTTGTTGTACGTAATCATCTTCGTAATCACGAGATGACAAGAGTGTATTTTCCGTGGCGACCTTCAAATCAAGTAATATATTTTCCATAACACTGACCTTCTTTTCAATTTGTTCAATCCGCATATACAAATAATAACACGCGGCCCCAAAGACAAGGAACAGGACGACGCCTAAAAGTGCAGCCTCACTAATCATAATTCTATTGCGTTCGTAGTTTTTCGGATGTTTAAATTAACGCAACAATCCTGCCTCTTTGAGTACATCCTTGACACTGCTCACAAAACATACACCTGGGTGTAATGTATAATGATAGGTAATTTCTCCGTCATCATCGGATGCATCAATACACAAGGGTTGAATATGACGGGGGGCGTAATCCAATAAGGAAAACAAGTGAGTCGAAATGATGGAACAATGATTTTTCTTCCACAATTCTTCTAAAAAGATTTTTGCACTAATTTCGGCATCCGGTGGATTGGTGCTGTGAAACAATTCGTCGATTAATACAAGACCTCGCGTATTGGGTTGTGCACATTTTTGTAAGATTTGGGATGCTTTCTTGACTTCATATTCAAATAATGATACTTTGCCTGGTTTATCCCCCGTTTGAATGCGGGTACAAATCCAATCATAGTGTTGAAGAATTCCCTTTTCAGCGTATACCATACCAAAGGACTGGGCAAAAATGACTTGTTGTAAAATCCCTCGCAAACACGATGATTTTCCTCCGCGATTGGGTCCCGTGAGTAAACTATGGCCCTGTAACGTAAGACTGTTTTTCACTGCCTTGGACGAATCAATGGCCAAATCATAGAAATTCACAAGTGTACATGCCCCCTTTTTCCATTGCACTTTGGTCCAGCCGTTGTCACGCGCCAAGGCATAATATACATCCATCATACCCACAAGACGTTGTACATAGGCAAAAAAGGACGGATTGTCCTGAATATAGGCCACGATTCCGTAGGGATTGTTTCCAAAATCTGGAATGTGAAGGGGTGGGCATCCAATCGCCTCATATAATTTCATCAATCGTTGCACATTTTCCATGTATACACGCAATGCTTCTCCACGCGCATGAATCTTCTTTGAAATCTTGTTGACATGATAGGCATTCATAAACGGCTGGGCCATACTTTGCACGACACCAAACAAGGTCCATGACACTTGAAAAATATGTTTGATGGTCCATGGGTCTCCAGGTTTTATACCGAGGACCATATTATACACAATTCCCTTGTATACTTCCCAGGAGATTTGCATATTATAAAAATTTTGCATGAGAAAATAGGGCACGACCAAAATTACAAGAGGGATGAAAATCGAGAAAATCGGATTCAAATACACTTTTAATAAAAGTAACAGATTGATAAAATAGGGAATCTGATTTAAGATTCGTAAAAGAGAACTTGTAAATAATACTTGTGACTCCGCCTCTTCATTGGTACTTGTGCTCTCTTGTGTCGATTCTTCAACCTTCCATGACTCCCCAAACAAGGCTTCCTGTGTCTTTAGATTTTCAAACGTCGTTACGAGTTGGTTGTGATAGTCTGGTTCTTCCTGTAACTTTTTCCGTAGCCATAAAATCGTATTCGCCCGTTTTTTTAAAAAGGATGGATTTCGATGCAGATGATGGATGCTGCTGTAAAATGCGTCTTTTCCTGAGTTTGTATAAAACGTCCAAGGTAAATTGATTTGGTCCAATTGACTTTCTTTTATAATGTCGTCAATCATATTCTATCATAAAATTGAAATCGTAAAACCTACTTTTAACCGCAAAAAGGGGCTTAATGAATTCACAAATACATATTGTAGGAATGCAAGCATCCAGTAAACCGGTGGAGGACCAAATCCGTAAACTCTTTGAAAACCGTGAAGGGTTTAAGGCTAGTTTGTCAAAGGAAGTGTTGGATAAGGTACGAATTATTAAAAACAAGTGTTATCAAGCCGAACAAGAAGAATACAATAAATTTGGGGGGAGTCTTGATAATTCGTGGCGAAAGTCAAATACTAACTCGAAAAACTCGTCGCCCATCACAACCCCTAAACCAAATAATAATGTCCCCCTTGCCTTTCGTTCGGGTAAATCGATGGAAGGGTCTGGAAACGTATGGGGGAATAATTCAAAGGGGACAAGTCCTAGTTCCTTTCCATCGACCCCAAAAAAGGAAGAAGGAAAGAAGGAGCCGTATCAACCTTCTGGGTACAATCGTTACGTAAGTCGGTTTTCACGGTCGGATAATATGGACAGTCAAATCTTAAATAATCTCATTTTATCCAAACTCAATCGTTTTAGTACAAAAAATTACAGTGAAATTAAATCCTTTATTCAACAAGTTCTCGATAGTGATGATAAAGAATTTCTCAAGGCCTTCTTGCTTCTTGTATTTAAAAAGGCGGCCAGTGAAATTTCGTATTGTCCCTTATATGCAAAACTCTTATCCGAATTACAAAAGGGATACAAATCGCTTCACGATGAAATGATGGACTTGTATTACAAGTATATTGAAATCTTCAAGGAAGTGGGTGATGTGTCGAGCGATGAATCCATCCAACAAATGCATAGTAAAGAATATCGTTTGGGGTACAGTCAATTCTTGGCGGAACTTACAAGTTTACAAGTATTGACGCTTGACGATTTAATGAAGATTTATGATATTCTGATTGCTCAAGTCCAAATCCTTTCCGAGAAAAAGGAGAATCATAGTGTGGTGGAAGATTGTATTGAATGTTTATATCGAATTACAACGCCATTTAGTACAAAGGAAAACAAGGAATTAATCGAAATGCGAGACAAGATTGCATTCACGTACCGACCTCTTTTACAAGAACTTCTTGAGAACCAAAAACAAAAATATCCCGGTCTCAGCAAAAAGGCACAATTTCGTATAATGGATATTCAAGACTTTTTCCCATCTTAAAATCTGCGGTAAAAATTATCCTTTTGTTAATAGAAACAAATGGCCAAATCTCGCAAAAATCGTAGTTCCCGTCGTGGTGTTTTTGGATATGTGTATCGCCCTGTCAACAAGGTTGCTGGTTTAACGGGTCGTACCTTTAAGCGCGGAACCAATTATATTGGTCGCCGTGTTGGCAATGTTGGTCGTATTGGTCGCAACACCCTCTACACCTTGAAAAACACGGGTGCCAACATTGTTCGTTCTGGTGATAACATTCTTGCCGGTCTCATCCCATTCAAGATGGGCAAGGGGAAGAAGCGTTACACTCGTCGTCGTTAGACATTTTGAGGTTTGAGAATTCTTTTTTATAATTTTTCAGAACGATTATAAAATTGAATCTATTTCCGTCCGAATGTTTGGCAGTAATTCTTACAATGCCCTCCAACAAAGATAATAAGAACAATTGGAAGTTCAAGAACCTTCGTCGAAAGAAGGGTGGACGTAACGACGACGAGGAAGACGATAGTGTGGATAGTAAAGGAAATATTCGTGGACTCATTGCGTATAGTGATGAATCGGAAGAAGAATACATTCCTTCCTCGGAATCCGATATTGTACCGCCTCGTAAAAAGTATACAACGCGCAGTAAAGATGCTGCGAAAAAAAAGGCAACTGCACCGGTAAAATCGAAATCGAAAAAGTCCAAGTTTGTGGAAACCAGTGAAGAATCGGAGGAATCCGAAGACGAAGAATCGTACATGACGAGTGAAGAGGAGGAATCCGAAGAAGAAATTGTCCAAAAGCGGAAGCGTGGTTCCAAAAAGACGAGCAAAAAGTCGTTGAGCAAAAAGTCGAAAAAGTATGAATCATCCTCGGAAGAAGAGGATGAAGAATCCGAAGACGAGGACGATTCCGAAGAGGAATATGACGAAGATGACGATGAAGAATATGATGAAGAGGACGAGGAAGAAGGGTTCCAAGGCATCCAAATTCATCTGGGTGGATTTGGGGGAAGTCAACGTATGATTCCCAAGCGTCACAACATGAAGAAGGAGTCCAAGGATGTCAAAAAGTTTGTCAAACTTGTCACCAAACCCGCGGAAGAAAACACGATTGATACGCAAATCGACATGTTTAAGGCTCTTCCCAAGGAACAACAGGCCAAACTTCTCGATGTTCTTGAAACGCATACCAATGATGTGTCACTCAGCAATCCAGACCAAAATCTCATGTTCAAGATTCTTACCATGAATCTTCCCACGGAAACCCAATCGATGGTCATGGCCAAGTACAATAGTTTGCAAAATATGGACCCTGGGAGTGGAGAATATTTCAAACTCCGTAACTGGCTCGAAAAGATTACCAGTCTCCCCCTTGGTATTTACAAGGAAATTCCCGTCAAACTCGACGATGGAAATGAAGTATGTGGCAAATTCATGGAACGCGCCAAGAAATGTCTGGAAGATGCGATTTATGGACAGGAAGAAGCCAAACTCCAGATTCTCCAATTCATTAGTCGTCGTATTGTGAATCCCAACAGTCGAGGTCTCAGTCTCCTTCTGATTGGTCCGCCAGGTATTGGGAAAACCTCACTGATTAAAAATGGGATTGCCAAGGCACTTGAATGGCCCTTCCAATTTGTAAGTCTCGGGGGTGATAGTGATGCAACCACGTATACGGGTCACCAACTTGTCTATGAAGGAAGTCATTGTGGGAAAATCGTCAATTGCCTTGCCGCTGCGAAAAGTATGAGTATGATTCTCATGTTTGATGAATTGGACAAGATTAGTACTACCAGCAAAGGGGAAGAAGTACAACACCTACTTGTGCACATGACGGACCCAGTGCAAAATGATGTGTTTGAAGACAAGTATCTTTCTGGAATTCCCATTGACCTAAGCCGTGTCATGTTTGTCTTTAGTGGAAACGACATTAACCGAATTGACAAGGTTCTTCTCGACCGTTTTGTCGTGGTGGAACTTCAAGGATACAATCAAAAGGAAAAGTGTGCCATTGCAGAAAATTACCTCTGGCCACAAGCACTCAAGGAAGTGGGTCTCGGTGAAAAGGTTGGCATGAATCAAGACCTCATCAAACACATTATTGAACACTATGCCAAGGAAGAAAACGGTGTCCGTGAACTCAAACGGTGTCTCGAACAAATCACCCTCAAACTCAATATGCTTCGCATGTATAATGACAAATCGTTGCCATTTTACATCAAAGATTTCAAACTCCCCTTTGAACTCAAAAAGGAGCATATTGATGTCTTCCTCAAGAAGAAGGAAAGTCGTGATAAGCCACCCATGGGCATGTACATTTAGACATGCTGCACTACTTTGATTGTGTAGGTTTTGATTCCAAAAGAGACTTTTTTTCTTGACCGGTTTTTCCTGTAGTTGGTTGAAGGTAGGTTGCCGGTGATTCCCAAAAATCACTATCTTGTGAATTGCGTGCTTTTATCATGGCGCTCAATGACGATTCCAATTGTTTAGCGTTTTCCGTGTTTGGAGGTTTGGTCGATGTGGTACCAGGACCCCAACGACATCGTGCACAATTCATTTTTCTTCTCGTACAATAGAAAAAATGGACAGCGATTCGTACGGCGCACACACCAAATACATGGAAAAAATGGTTTTTAAAATTGCCATTGTGCTTTTAATTGTGGGGGGTCTAAATTGGATGGTATTTGGATTTCTTGGAAAGGATTTGGTATCAATGATATTTGGAAAGGGTCTGGTGTCAAAATTCATCTTTCTCTTGGTGGGAATTGCCGCCATTCGCATCATGTTTTCACGTGATACCTATTTACCCTTTTTAGGGGAAACTGTCTTTCCATGCAGTGTGTTGCGCGATTTTAGTCCCGAAGGCTCCACATTGAGTCAAAATGTCCAAGTGGAACCCCATGCCAAAGTCTTATACTGGGCCTCCGAACCAGAGAATGATGGAATAAAAACCTTACAATCCTACGACCAAGCGTATTTACAATACAAGAATGCAGGCGTGACTACCGCAAACGGAGATGGTATTGCACTCTTAAAGGTACGTCAACCGCAGCCGTACAAAGTTCCGTTCCGCGGACGTTTGGAACCCCACATTCACTTTCGTACATGTGGCCCCACCGGATTTTTAGGTTCCATTCAAACTGTCTTTTTACACGATGGTCACATTGAATCATTTCAAGATTATGTAAAGCGTGTGTGATAAAAAAGAAGGTGTCTCATCCTTACGCTTCCTTGGTTGGAATCACATGTTCTTGTCGGTAAAAGAGTAGATAGGTTTGCGGCCCAATGGTGGGACCTGGGATATTGTAGGCGGTTTCGTCATCGTACATGTACCAGTGTTTGTAAATCAAGGAATAACATTGCGCTGTGTAATGTCCACCCCCCAAAGAATATCCATGATGGTCTACCGTGCCAAAGAGTTTGTAATTTCGTGTTTTACTTATTTCCTTGGATTCGTCGACAAAATAGGGCTCAAATTGCAATGTTTCATCAATCGCAACATTTTCCATTTTCTTGCGTCCAAAGGAATCATAGGTAAACCGTTTGAGTGTCAAAATTAGGATTTTTGGTAAACGCCAAATTTTGATGGTCTTTTTACATGATGGACGAGACCCTGATACGGCCTTACAATTTTCGCAATCGTAGTCTTCGATTTCTTCTTCACCAAACTCGGCTTCCAGATTTTTAAGCAAGTGCGAATTTTCCACACCAATCTTTAACGTATTAAACGTTTCCCAACGATAAAAGGATTGGTTGCAACGTTGACATGTGTTTTGAATTCGAAGCAATCCGAAAAGAATATCCGAAAGGGGGCTATAGGCATTTTCAAACGCCTGTTTCCATGCATTTGAGGCCTTGTAATTCATGCACAAGGTGTCTTTTTCCAACAATTCCATGTGAACTTTATTTTGAGACCCCATGTACATTTGGTCCAATAACCATACTAGAAATTCATGGGCATCTTGGGGGGTTCGTTTTCCAAAATCTTCATACAAGGTGTCTTTAACTTGTTCTTTTACAATATGATAAAACCCTTTGGGATTGACATATGCGGGAGAACTTCCTGCCCAGAGACTTTTGAGTAAATCCGAGTAGGCAAGTAATATTTTGGATGACGACGATGATTCATCGGAAATGTGGTCTTTGATTTTTCCATTGGTGCAAAAGATGGTCCACTCCAAAATATGACGAATGTTTTGGATGCAAGCATTCATAAAACAGGTGTTGCCTAAATTTGCCATACCGACAACTCCCCGTTTTTCTTCTCGTTCGATTTTGATTTCGGAGGAAACCATATTGTCATCATCCGAATCCATATTTCGTTACACACATCTTTCAAAACATTCCTTCAATTTTATGTCTTTTTCGGGGAAAAATTGAGAAATTATTTTCACCATTCTTCGTAATAATATGAACATCCCCTTTCCAATGAATCGAATGTTTGGATCGTCGATGGTTGACGAACTGTACGAACTGTTTCCTGAAATTGTCTTTGGAGACCCCCATCGATTTCAAACGGTGCCGCAACTTGTGTCCTACATTCAACAACAATTGCGCAATCGCAACAACTATCACACCTATGCGGAACAACAATATCATATTCAACGCGCACAAGCCCAAGAACTGGAGGAATTACGTCGCATGGTCCAACCACAGTTTGTTGAACCCCCACCCCAACACCAACCGCGGACTGGCTCGCGGAGACACACCAATTCAGAATCGTTTCGTCAGGCGGTCGAACAAACCATTTACCCGCAACATCGCACGAATCGCGTTCAACAAGAACCTATACCAAACATTTCACGCAATTTATTGGATACGACTTCCTTGATGGATAATATTCTTGGACTTTCTGGATTTGGGTTTGGGCGACCCAATGTATTGACTTCCATGTTGGGACAAGTGAATCTCCAAAATTTGCAACCCGTTGTGGTACACCCCAGTGCGGAACAAATTGAACGTGGTTCTGTGTTTCGAAATGCAACGCAAGAGGATGTGCACGAAAATTGCAGTATTTGTTTGGATGCAATCGCCGTCGAAAGTCCGGTGCGTGTTCTTCAACCCTGTCATCACATCTTTCACAAAACGTGTATTGATACCTGGTTTCAACGAAATGTACGTTGTCCCAACTGCAATCATGATATTCGTGAACAAGGGGCCGCGACAACAACCGCACCACAAGCCACACGGCTCCGTCCCAATCCAGAAAGCAGTACTTCCATTGATACCATTTCCTTTACCATTCGCATGAATGAAAACGGACTTGTCGAATCAGACGACGAAGAAACGGATGTGGATAGTGTGAGTTAAACAATAAAAATGTGTATTTTATAATAAATATCAAACTATATATTATAAAACACGTTCTTTTTTTATTTATTCGTCTCACGTAATACTTTATTAATTACTTCTTGGATGGCAGATAATTTGTCGGTGATAATTGTAGTCTGCAAAATTTCCTGAATTTTGTGAATACCGTACTTGTTATAGTCAAGAGTATCATTATACCATTATATTATCACCGTTATTTAAATCAAACGACCCAAGTCATTGGGGAGTTCTTGAATGTTGGTACGATAGAATTCGCAAATATCACGTTGGGATGCACTTTCGGTATTTTTATCAATGAGGTTGATGGAAACCCCCTTCTTGCCGTAACGCCCACTACGACCAATCCGGTGAATATAATTTTCCTTTTGTTGCGGGAGTTCAAAGTTGATGACAAGACTGATTTGTTGTACATCGATACCACGGGCCAACATATCGGTGGAAATGAGAACACGAACCCCTCCCTTACGAAATTCATCCATGCGACGCTTTCGCTCACGGACTTCCATATCACCGTGAATACATTCGAGACTGAAACCGGCTTCCTTCATTTTTTGGGCAAGCCATTCCGCACGTTGACGACGGTTGCAATAAATAATGGCTTGCGTAATGTTGAGTTGTGCATAAATGTCGCAAAGAACATCAAACTTCCATTCTTCACGTTCAATTTCCACATAGTATTGCTTGATACCATCGAGGGTCACTTGTTCCGGTGGAAGAAGAATGCGCACAGGATTTTGGAGAAGATTATCGGAAAATTCGCGCACGTTATCGGGCATGGTTGCTGAAAAGAGAGCAACACGAACCGAAGGTGGGAAACCGAGTTTCAAGATTTCCATACATTGGTCACGGAACTTGTCGGATAAAAGTTGGTCGGCTTCGTCAAAGACAAGATACTTGATACGGCCACGGTCAATCAGATTTTCACGATTGAGCAAATCAAAGATGCGACCAGGAGTACCCACGAGGAATTGTGCACCGTTGCGAATGGCTTGAATATCTTCACGAACAGGAGTACCCCCCGTTGCGCTGTACACCTTGACCTTGTTGTGTTCACAAAGATGTTTGGCAACATATTCAATTTGTTGTGCCAATTCACGAACGGGTGCAAAGACAATGACTTGTACACCTTTATAGGCAGGGTCAACATTACTAATCGCCCCAATACAGAATGTACCGGTCTTTCCCGTACCCGATTGTGCCTGTGCAATCACATCATGGCCTTGGACCATGGGTGCAATACCGACCGATTGAATGGCCGAGGGCTTTTCAAACCCATAACTAAAGATGGAGCGTAAAAGAGTATCAGGAAGGTTCATGGATTCAAAATCATTGTACGAAATAATATCGTACGGTTTTGTGTTCATGGTGGTTTCTTGATTTTCAAGTGCTTGTGTGGTGTCCATTTCTACTGAAAATATACTATTATCTGTTTAAGCCATTTCCGAAACAATTTTTTCGCACTTTTGCAAAATGTACGTAAAATTGAAGTCAAAAAGATTCTCCTTCCTTGATAGAATTACGATTGCCATGGCAGATGAACAACGTTATGACGAAGAATTTGTAGGTGAAGAGGATGAAGGAGAGATTATTACGGAGGATATCGATGAAGAAATTGTCGATGGTCTCAAGGAAATCAAAGAAGGTCAACGTGATGCTCGTGCTGTAAAATTCCTGTATCGTCACCACCCTGAATGTGTCATTGATTACGTTGAACAGGTCTATAAAAAAATTTCTCAAAAAACCTATCCTCCAGACCCCTCCAAAGATTCCAATCATAAAAGTCGCCCATTCATGACGCAATACGAAAAGACAAAAATGATTGGGTTTCGTGCAAACCAACTTTCCCAAGGGGCGCAGCCGTATATTAAGGTTCCCCCACACGTAAATGATGTGATTACCATTGCACGTATGGAAATGGAAGAACGAAAACTCCCCTTTATTGTCAAACGAACCATGCCAGATGGGACCTTTGAATATTGGCGTCTCCAAGATTTCATGATTCAATAAACGAACATCTTCCATGTATCAATAAAAGGTTTACCATTTTTTATTGATATACAACAACCGATTTCGATTTTAAAAAATACGGATTCGTTCTTCAGGGGCTTTATACAAGGCGTGATTCGGTTGAATATCAAAACATTCATACCACTCATCAAACTGGCACACAATATTATTGACACGTACCGGCGGGGGAGCATGCGAATCCATAAATAAACTTTGCAATACTTTTGCGTGTTTTTCTTTGGTGCGCCACGAAGTTGCATACGAAAGGAAAAAGTCTTGATACATTTTCTTTTGCTGATGTGTATTCAACTTCTCTTCGTGCATACGTTTTTTCAATGCGGCGAGGGCAAATGCCATTCCTCCTAAATCCGCAATATTTTCACTCAGTGTTAAATTTCCATTGATATATTTATTCATATAGGTGGTTTTATTATACAATTGGATTAATGATTTTGTTGTTTCATTGTATTTCCGATTGTCGTGTGGTTTCCACCAAACCCCATACAGCCCGTGTTCATCATATTCGCGCCCATCCACATCAAATGCGTGTGTGATTTCATGACCTACACTACACCCAATTCCTCCATAATTCCATCCAAGCGATGCATGAACGTCAAAAAATGGCCAGCGTAAAATACCGGATGGCAAAATAAGACGGTTTCCCTCATTGTAATAATATGCATTCACGACAAATACCTGGTCATCCCATCGTTTTATATCGACCGGTTTTCCAATATCCTTGCATTCATATAAAAAGGAACATTTTCCAATTTCCAACACATTATAGAATAAATTTTTCGGGTCCAAGACACATTCACGCGTATTATCATCAAATTCGTGTGGATATGCCACCCCAAGAAACATATTCTTCACCTTTTTTTGTGCAATTTTGCGCGTCGAGGGCAATAACCATTCGGTTGACCCAATGTGTTGGACGGTTGCATCAATAATTTCATTGGACAAATGTTGTACTTCACTTTTTAATTTTGGATGCACGTATTTCTCCACGTACATTCGACCCAGCGACTGTGGCAACCAATCTTGAATTAATTTCAAGGTGAGTTGATATTGCGGAACTTTTTCACTTTGGTCTCGTAATTTTTTTCCAAACAAGGAAAAATGCATATCATCGTATGGAGGTGGAAGAATTGGCAAGGCATAATTGATGATATTTCCAATCGTCCAGATTTTCCACGAATCCAAAGAAAATGTACGAAAACACTTGTTTAAAAAACTATACCATACATCCGATAACATGAGAAACGACTTTTCTTTATATGCACCAGATTCCCATCCCATAAGACCTTGAAAAAACTCGTCCCATGGAATATACTTGTATTTCTGGTGCAATTGATTTCCGCGATACAAATCTTCCTTATATGACGCCTTGGCTTTTTCAAACACCTTTGCTGCCATACTTTCCATACCAAGCAAGGAGGATAACTTTTCAACGTCCATCATGGTGCCGAGTTTTGTCAAGAGTTGATTGTATTGTTCCAAAATTTGATTATTTTGGGGGGTTTGTACAGTATAATACGATGAATCAGGAAGACCATTATCCCCAAACGTCAAACATATATGATTGATACCCGTCTTTTGACTCGGTGCAACAAACACCAAGGTGTGCATCTTTATTTTTTTCTGAATCAAGGACCCAAGCATGTGCGCAACCTCTTCCTTGGTTCGCAAACAATAGACTTGCGAAATTAATCGACGCAAATATTTCACACTATTGACTTGACTCGGTACGTGCAATGCGGATTGTGCCATAAGGCCAATATTCTTGACGTAATAGGGCAATCGTTTATCTGGATGATGCAAATAACGTTGCCGGCAATCTGCGAGAATTGTTTGCAATTCCTTTTGAATATTCTTTTCAATTTCGTCTGAGACCCCATAACTGCTCATAAAACTGGGCATATGAACGTGTCGTTGCCAAATCCCGTTGACATATTTATAAAAGTCATTCCCTGGATGAATGTGTCGTGACGGACTTTGTACGTACGGGATTTTTGTACTCTTCCATTTTTGTGCACGCTGTGTTTTGTGCTGCCCATATTTTTTCTGTTTTTTCGTATGTGGCATTGCACAATATCCTCTACATGGTCCTTACTTTTTAAATGAATATAGGCCGTAATCGCATTACGACGCGGCTGTTTTTGTAATGTATTATAAAAAAGTTGTTTTTGCAAGTATAATGGACTATCCGACGCTGGAACAGAAGACGTGGAAAAGCACGAACCTTCAGAACACGACGAACGTGTGTCGTCTGAATCCATATATTACCCTATCTTTCTCTTCGAAAATGATCGGGTTTATTGCCGCCAACGTTTTCCACAATTCAAACAACTAATAAAGATGGTCATCGGTTCATCCGCACTTCGCGTTTGCAACTCGTAATAGGTACACTCGCGTTTTTCACAACGATTGCACTTGAATTTATTGGTCGCCATGGCCTTGTTTCCTTCCAGTTGACTTTGTTCTCGTTGTAATTGACGGTCACGCATTTCATTATACAAGTGGGGACACAAGTCGGTGTCGTTCATTGCGCGCAAATGGTCAAATGTTAAATCCCCCTTTTTGACTTTTGAAAAGAGGTGTTCATTGCGAACATAGGATGTTTGCGACAAGTTTCCAATGATTTTCCGCGCACTACTTGTATACAAGGTCTGAAATAATTGGTTTTCAAAACTCCGCAATACACTCTTCTTGAGCGATTCCTGAATTGTAATGTCAAAGATGACTTGTTCCAAATGAATCACTTGTTTTTCCTTGAGGGTCTTTCCAAATTGGTTGCGAATAATTTTACAAATATGTTGGCGATACGTTTGTTCTTTCCCTGGTTCGGTGGGAATGGGGCGATTTTGGTTTGTGTCCAATTCGACAAAACCTGGTTTTAACGCGATTTGTTGCTGTTTTGCACGACCGAGTGAACTCATAATCAATAAATTGGCCTTGGTGGTTTTTTTCTTTGCCGGCGCCTTTTTCTTTACCGGTACAATTTCCTCTTCTTCCTCTTCCTTTACTCCACCCTCTTCTTCGCCATCCTCAGGTTCATTTTCCTCTTCGTCCGATTCTTCCTCCTCTTCCTCGGATTCATCGTCCTCGGATTCATCATCTTCCACCTCCTTTTCTTCGACGACTTCTTCTTCAATTTCCGCTAAAACATCGCTCTCGTCGTCACTACTTTCGTCGCTTTCATCCTCTTCTTCAATATTTTCAAATCCACCAAACGCTTTTTCGTAAAATGTATCATACATTTCTGGCAAAAACGACTGAAATTCTTGATTCCATACGCTTCCTTTTGATGCAACCACCAAAATATCACCGAAAAATAAGGTGTCGTCGTACGGTGGTGGCAATTCATGTTTATTTTCCGTGCCTGCACGCCCTTCCTTGTATCCGAAAAGATAGAGATTCAGATGATTGAATTTATAGACTCCCAACTGGGATGGAACCTGCTTTCGCTTCAAAATCGTCATCAACTTTTCTTCATTTACCGAGGCATACAAACTATCGGCAAGTTTGCACTTTTTGATTTCCCCCTTTGCTTGCAATACGACACCATATAATGTTTGTGACATGATTCCAATCTAACAATATACCAAAAAAATTGCTTAAATATGCTTCAATTTTTACGCAATTATGAATCCGATACTTCGAAAAACAGTCTTTACGCCCAACCCAATACCGCTTGCGAATACAGAATTCTATCGTGTATTACACGGTGGTTGGTGGTTTCAAGAAACATTCTATAACGATAAAACGGGTGCTGAAACGTGTTATAATTATAGAATTGAAGAAAAAAGTGTGGTTGTCGAAAATGATACTTCCATTCTTGTCGAAACCCTTGTGCCCATTCATGAAGACTGGATTGTCATGCCTTGTTTTCAGGATCCTATTGTTTATCCCCTTGTGTCTCCACTTGAACTTGGGTCGCATCCGCGGCAGTGGAAGACTCCTTCTTTTGTGGTAACTCAATCAGTGTAAGTTTCTTGGGTGGTTCCAAGACTTGCACCGTCTTTCCAAGACAAGAAAATAGTTGTTGAATGCAGCCTTGCGCCTTTTGGGTTTGGTCGACTTGAATTTGACCACGACTGGCAACGACGATTAATGATAAAATGGTGGGCAAGGTACTTTTCGCAAACTCTTCTGCCATTTGTAATTTTTGTTTTAAATCTGCAAATACTTCGTCCTTTAAAATTGGTTCCTTTTCCTTTAATACTTTTTGAATGGCAGCCTTGATGGAATAAATAATTAATTCTTGTTTTTGACTACCATGCAACGTTTGAAAATACCCAACCTTTTGGGCTAAACTACTTCCCAATATAATTAATTCATTAATCGTAATTACACCATCCTTAATCACTTCATACGCATCCTTGACAATTTCGTCGACAATATTTTGTGCAACACCTTCCATTTGAATCTATGTTTGTCGGAGAATTTGTAAATTGTTTTTTATCCTACGATTTAGATAAATGGTAGTACAAAGAATCGTCTTTTTTCTTATTTTGGCCATATCCGCCTATTTTATTTACAAGTCGTTTGTTCCAGAATCATTTGCACCCGGTACTGCACCGGTGATTCACGCACCACCGTCCTATGGACCAGCCTCCACCGTTCCATCGGGACCCAATCCTCCATCCATGAATGTACCCTTACCACAACGCAAGGCAATTCTCAATCCACCCGTCGAAGCGGCAGACCCCTATATGGAACGCCATGAAGATGCCTATGCTCCGGAAAATCTCACATATCCTGAACGTAACTTTGGGCCTGGCATTGTTCCCGAATCAACCTACATTGCAGAAGCATCCGGTGTTGCCAATCCCTATTCCATGGGGAGTCAACAAATGCAACAATATAGCCCTGAACTTGTACAAAATGGCGGTGTCTTTGATGGTTCCATTGTTGCCCACGAAGAACCCAATTACTACGGGTCTTTATAAAATTGCAATTGTATGAAAAAATTAAGTGATTATTCTGTACTTAAATAATAGTTACGTCCTTCTTATAGAACAAGCAAAATGATGAATTATCGACCCATTAATTCGAGCACATTTCAAGTGCGAACACAAGCACTTGTCCACAAGTGTAATCATGGTTTTCAAAAGAGTGTTTTACAGTTTTTGAAAACAGTGCAACTTCCGCAAGCAACCTATCAAATCATTCGTGAAGATTTATATTCCATTCTTTCCAAATTTCCCTTTTATACGTGGTCACGCCCATCATATTGTCGACCCATGTGGTTTATTGTAAAGGAAGACTCGCCGTGTATTTTGATGGATGTACGAAATCCAGACAAGACATTTACAACCAAAATCCCCATTCATAGTCACGGACTCCAAACACACGGACCCATCATTGGTGAATGTTATTATGACCATCAAGACCGAAAACTGTATGTGTTTGATATTTTGCACATGAATCGTGAAAATCTATACGAAACCAAACCGTACCGTGAACGGTATAATTGTTTGAAAACCTTGTTTCAAAAAGTGTTGGTGGCAAAACATCCATCGGTGGAATTGGACGTCATTGTCCCAAAAATGAATAGCATTGAATCCATTCTTCATTTGCAACACTTGGACCCCGCCATGGCAATCGAATTTCAACCCGATATTCAAGGAAAAAAGCGTTTTGTCTTTCTGTATCGTGAAGAATCGCGCGGTGTGATTCCCGAATTTGTCATGCGTGTACCCGAACATATGAAACACCAAAAAGTGGGGTATGGTACGGCAAAAGTCGCCGTCAAAAATACAATGGAAGCCACGGCGGAACGGAATCGCGGATTTCTTGTCCCACAGACACGGCCTGCCGTAAAAGACGATTTCAAACGAGAAATTCCAGCACCACGAAAGGAAATTCATATCATAAAACCCGAACCCAAGAAAAAGGATTCCCCCATCTTTGCCCCTATTTCCACTCCTGCCGCACCGGCCAATGTGATTGTTCCTCTTCAAAAACATATGGTGTCCAATCCCATCAAAAAGGATAAACAAGTCATATCCGACCAACTGAAAACGTGCACCGAAGCGTATTGCAAAAAGGATACGAAATCGAAATTAACGGATTGTTATATACTTCAAAGTAAGCAGGGTGATTCACTGGGCCTTGCATCATTGCGAAAATTGGATATCTCCTTGCAAGTGCGGAATTTACTGGCGGAACAGGAATCGATTTTGGTACAAATCCGTTGGCATGAACCGTTTGAAAAGTTTGAAATTATCGGTGTTGCAAAATAAATGTCTACCATTAGAGAATCATGAATTACCGTGATACAAGAAAACGTAGTCATCGTCGTGTATGCCGACGCAATAACCGCAAGTCCTATGGGGGTGGTTTAGGAAGTTCCTACAGTATTGGTGGTCCGGTCGCTACCGCAGGGACAATCAATAACTATGACGGAAAAGTCTACTCTTTTTCATCGTGCGGTGCCGCCGACCGTCCAGGATACATTTCTGGAGCCAGTACATCAGGGGGTCTTCCCGGTTTTGGGGGTTTGTTAAAGGGTGGGGGTGAAGCAGAACTCTTGGAACAAATGGCGAATGAAGGACCTACACCTCCCCAAGCCGGTGGAAACTACGGATTCCGTACTGCCGAAATTGTAGGACCCGATATTCCTTTAGCCGGTCGTGACTATATTGGATGCGGTGATTCCGCAGGGGTCGCCACTGGAAACCCACTCAACCAACCCAGTCCGGTGGTTCCCTTCAAACCAATGAGTGGTGGTCGTCGCAAGCATCGTTCGCGCAAGACCCATCGTCGTCGTAAGCAACATGGAGGGGTCGGTGGCGTCGATAGTTCTTTTTATGCAGCCCCCCGTGCAGGATATACTCATTTTGCCCCCTATGAAGGTGCCGGTTCGTTCCAAACTGCGGCAGGAACCAAGGAAATGGTAAATACTCCGTACCCAGGACAAGTAACATTATCTGGTGCATGCATTAAAACCGGTGGAGGTCGCAAGACCCGTGCACGTCGCGGCCGTAAGACGCAACGCAAAGGACGCAAAACCTATCGTCGTAAACATTAAAAATATCGATTGTGCACAAAAAACATGATTTCCCAAAGTCCCACAAATTTGGATTTTCGTATTTTATAAAGTTTTGAATTTCAACATTTTATAAAACATTTCCCCAAACCCTAGGCGTCATCCACAAATCCACAGGGTGATACCGGTTTTTCGGATTCCGTTGGTATATCATCCTCCACACTTTCCAATTCCGTCGTATCTTCACGCCCCACATTCACAATCTTGTATCCACAGGTCTTGTAAAATGCACGACGTTTTCGATATTGACCCTGGTACAATCCATGACTATCGACTACATCCACAATAATCGGCGCACAGGTTCGTTCTTCCACTCGTTGTCGTAAAATACGCCCCACCGATTGTTCCACTTTTTTTCGTGGACTGGCCAAAATCACCATATTTAGGGTCTTGATATTCATTCCTTCCGATGCCATCGCATACGTCGCCAATAAAACTTGCGATTCCTTTCCAGATTCTTCACGAACATCGGCTTTCATTCCACCAATATAATACCCAACTTTGAGTCCACTTTTTTCCAGCAAATTTTCCATCGTTTCCAAATGTTTTTTTCGTTCACTCAAGACTAAAATTCGCCGCGATTTATCATGTTTTGCGTATTTTTCAATGATTTCCACGATTTTTTTCGTACGATCAAAACAATCCACGACTTGCGACAATAATTTTGCCATGACCACGTCACCCTTGTAATCGACTGGTTCAACATTGTAGGCACTATCGTTTGTTTTATACTGGAGTACCTGAACTTGGACGGTTTCATCGGCTTCGCGTGTTTTTTCCCAATAAACGGGGTCTCCCAAATACCATGTAAACACTTTACTGAGTCCATCATCGCGAGTCGGTGTGGCACTCAATCCCAACATGTAGCGGGTTTGAACTTTGAGCAATGCCTGGGAAAAGTGGGCCGCACCCAAATGATGACATTCGTCAAAGATGGTGAAACCGTACGAACGAAAGGTCGACGACGGAAAATCTTTTTGACACAAGGTTTGCAACATGCAAATCGTACAATCATACTTTTCAGGATTTGTTTCCAGTTTTGTTCCTTGCAAAATCCCAATTCGAAGACCTGGGAAAAAGGCTTCCATTTCGCGCTTCCATTGTTGCAAGAAGAATTCCTTATCCACCACGACAAGGAAACGTTGTTTTAACTTGTAGGCAATGTACAAGGCCATAAAGGTTTTCCCCTTTCCACACGGTACACAAATGAGGCCGTTGGCTCCTGCATCCATGAATGTTTGAACAATATGCTCCTGGTAATCAAACGGTTTTCCTTGAAATGTTATATGGGACGGTAAGAAATGCTCTTCCGGTAATGCATTCGCATCTTCAGGGCCCAGATTGGCGCGTGCCCAGTGTCGTGGAAGATACAACCGTTCTTTACTTTCAAAATACACACAAAAGGGACTCCCCGTCCCTCCAAACTTTTGATTGGTAATGGGACATACGGTAAGTTGTTGACGAATCATTTGTTGTTGTTCGGTTGTCAGAGACGACTTTTTTACGGCATAGCCCTTACTTGTCAATACCTTGTCATAGTCATTATAATTCATTGCAAAACACTGTTTCTTCCTGTACAAACATGTTTCTCAATTTTTAAACCGTTTTCTATAGTTAGAAATGGTTGTCAAAACATCAACACTCCTGGGTGGTCTTATCTTGGTCTTTTTATTGCTTCCCTATTTACCATGGCAGGTATTGGCACTTACCGATTTTTTCCTTGTAAAGGCATTCTTACTTGTATCGTTAGTCTATAGCGCCTATATTGACCCGGTGGTTGCGATGGTATACTTTCTTGCGGTTGCCTATTTATTCATTTTGCGAAACCAAAAGAAGATTCGATACATAAGTCAAGACATTCAAAACGTTGCACAAAGTGAAGCCTTGCAACAAATTTCCCAACCGGAAGCCTTGCCCGATGTACCGGATTTTACCATGCCAACTTCGAGCAGTTTTTCCTTTACACCCTTGCCATCCACCGGATCCAACGACTTTTATAAAGTGGGTATGTCTATTGACCAAAAACGCCCCGTGTTACCCACCGAAACATCCGATGGAAGCAGTAAAGCCATTGCACAATTGTTTTCGCATGTACGACCCATGATGGATGAAGAATAAACGGGTTTTCTTCCAATTTCAAAACTATTTTAAAAATGATGTTGCGTGATTTTTAAAAGAATTTGGTTTGGAATATTTACTTTTGAATTAATTTCAAATATTTTTCTGCACCAGGTGGAATGGGAATCTTTTTTGCACTATCGGGTAATACATCAAAGGAATTATATGTATTAAATTCCTTCTTTATTGTTTGAATTATCTGATTCATCTCTTTTTCGACGGCATTATAATCGATATTATACGTCACATTTTTTCTGCCTTCACGATATTCTTTCATAGCGTCCTTTACATTGACGAACGACGCAAGAAATGCATCATTTTTATTCTTCTTGTGTTGCAAAATACTCACAGAAGTATCTGGAAAGGCTTCGCATTGTAAGGATTTATCCATACGATACGTAAAACGTTGCTCTTTCATATTTTTACAATCTCCATTCAAATATACAATTGCTGGATACCCCATCGAAGAAAAATTCAGACCAACAAGACATTTATCATCTTTCGATTTAATTTGCTTGTCTTTGGTATACGTAAACTTTTGTTGGGGAGAATCACTGCACTTTTTTGCAACAGTTGTGGTTTTTGTACTTTCCCAACACAAGTTTTCCGAATTCCCTGTGGAATGAATTTGTTGATTCTGGGGATTGAATAATCCTTCGTGGCTGTAATACATACAATGAGGGAGGTCATCACGAATCCCACCTGCACTCAATGTACAGGCAACAGTTCCCTCGCATTTATTTCCGTTCAAGGGACCCTTGCAACAATTTGTGTTTCCATTTGCATCAATAAAGGAATTTGTGTTTGCGGGACAATCTAAAACAACCGTATTTTCGAAACCTTCACTTACGCACAAGGGTTTCTTTCCGCTTGGATACAACAAGACAATGGCAATTGCGGCGACAACGGCCAAAAGGGCGACAGTCAAAATTTTTCGGGTGTCATCATCCATCGAATACCTATTTACGACAATACATATTTGCATCGGGTTCTATGGTGCAGAAGATGCACGAACATCTCCAATTACAAGACCAAATTCACTTCCGTCACTGGTTCTTCCAAAGATTTTCCATAAGATATACATTAAAAGACCAAAAGCAATCGGAGCAATCACCATCGCAAGAATGATGGATATGTACCGACTTGGTGCAATCCCAGGTTCTTCGCCTGAATTGATATTTGCCTTTAACTCTTCTTCCGCAGCCTTTAGTTCATCGTCCATGCGTTGTCCGGTGGACGGGTCAACATAAATCTTTCCGTCCACAATATCCTTATTGCGATCAATATTCATACATCGAAAGGTATTGGTATATAAATCATCCTTTTTCGAAGGTTTGCCCTTCTTGAAATCGGTGGCATAAAAAAAGGACGATTTGAATGTATTGCTGCTTGCCTTAATCGTTTCTGCAAAATATACATTAAAAATGCCATTGGTGGGGAGACTGTATAAAATGGTTTTGTCACTGTTAATGGTCGTATAGATTTGTGTATTTGGAAAAATATTTTGAGGAATTCCCTTGTCTTTGAGTGCATTTCCCTTTGGAAGGAGATTGATTTGGGTTTGGATAAGAAGAAGACCGGGTAAAAAATAGGCAACACTCACTGATTTGGTGGATGTCTCTGGATTTTGCCCTGTACTTTTTGCGGAAAGGCATGTGGTATAGCGTAGCAATTGTAAGTTGTCCTTGTAAAAAATGTCATTCAAAACTCCCTCCCGATTTTTAAAAATATTGTAAAAAATATCGCCCGCCGTATTCGATTTTGTAGCAAGAAGAATGGGGATTGCAAGAACCCCTGCATCATTTTGTTGTGCACCACTCGATGTAGGGGCCCCCCAAATTTGTAATTCACCCATCATGGTTTGACCACCCAATGTATATCCTTCGTGACACGGTTTGGAAAGTCGAATAGATTTTACAAGAAATTGCGTGGCACCAATAAAAAAGGTGTCGTTATTGAGAACATTTGGTACCGTAAATGTCCCATCCGCGTCATTATATGACCATTGTGACGATGCATCTTTGAATTGTAAAAAGACGTCATTATATTTTTTGACTTCGTCTTTGAGTGCAGTCGTGAGCCCGTCGATATTGACCGGAAATCCTTGTATTCCACCAGTACAACTCATAATATCTATTATGTATTATAAAAGCAATTATGCGTTTCTTTACACAAGTCCAGGAATATAGGTGGGACCATCAAATTTGTAAATATCGACGGTTCCACTTTGTCCAACGCCCTTTACATGAACTTCTTCGCCCCCAAACAATTCTTCACAGCCAATATCATCACTGCAATTCTTTTTCTTGTAGGTAATGGGAACCTGAATTGGATTGTAGGTGTCGGTGCGTGTATAATAATTGAAGCGGTCACTGCGATAGGCGGTTTGACGGCCGTAGAGGGGAAGCAACTTTTCCCCATCCGTTTTAATATATCCCATTTGTTGATAGGCAGAAGGTATACCCCGTGGGTTTACATTAATGGGAACGGCCCCTGCAGGTAAGAGTGCCCCTCGCAAATCGGGTATGGTCATCCACGAACGTAATGGCTCGGGAGCCCGTGTGTAACGGTCGTCTCCTCCTTGAACCATATTATTGATAATTGTATTTTGTTGAGGTTCTTCGTGTTCATAATGTTTTGGTTTTCTTTTATTTGGCATTCCTTCAAAATACATGTACATGACAATACACAATAAAATAAGCAGCACAATCCCCACTCCTGGAGTGATACAAAATACCCCTGGTGGGCACACACTTTTCTTGAGTACCATATTTTACTACTATGATTCTATATTATAAAATAAAGTACTGTTTTCAAATTTAAGAACTTCCCATCTTCATACCCCCAAACATATCGTTAAACGTGTCTAATAATTGTTTACTATCGCTCAACATGGGTTTCATACTCGACAACATACCCATGAGACTTTTTTGGGTTTCCATGAGTTGTTGGGTGTCGGCTGTCATGGATTTAATTTGGTCTGGCTTCAAACTCCCAAGCGCCTTCATAAGGGTAGTTCCCGCATCAATATGAACGCCCCCTTGGGTTTCGGTGGGAATATTACCGAGTTCAAATTTTCCCGTAGAAGAACCTTGAAAGTTGGACCGTGTTTCTTCTTTTTTCCCGCTGATTGAACTTTCTACGTCCTTGACAATCGAATCCAATTTCTTGCCCGAAACTTCCTTGACAAGATTTTCTGTAATGGTGGATGCATTTACGGAAGCAGCGGAAGATTCCTTGGTGGCGTCACCTTCCTTTTTCGCATTTCCGTTACTTCCAGCACCGGTACTTTCCATATTGTCTGGATTTTCAAATCCTTCCGCGTAATCGGAACTTAAAACTCCTCCAACACTTTCTTGCATGCCCACGGAACCAAGAAACCCTGGTTGTTTTCCAGATGCCATTTGTTGGACACGGCGAGAAATTGTTTGTGGGTCTTCCGCAACAAAGGATTCTTTGAATTTACCACGATAGAATCCACGAAGAACCGGATAGATGAGCCCCGATAATATAACAACGGCAACAATCAATGTCATTTTATCTGTAAAACTAAAGGTAATTAACCCAATGGCAGCACTAAAGAGAATACTTGGCACTCCCATATAAAGCAAACTATAAAGCAAGTATGCGCCTAAAATGACACTTTCCACCTTGTGCTTTTGATAAACTTGTTTCAAGTCGTCCATTTTGAAATCCTACATTATCAATACATTATTGTATGTTTAGAGTGTCAAGAGAGGGACTACAACTTGTTTTAAAAACCAGAAAAGTGCACCGGCAGCAATGGCGCGAACAATCATTCCCATCGATGTAAATTCACCACCGGGGTGAAGAAGGGAAGGTGCATAATGGGATACAAGAACCTTTATGGCGGGAAGCGTGATGATAAATGCTAAAATTGCAACTAAAATGGGTTCACGTAATTCGTCAATCCATTTTCCATGGCTGTTTTTTGTAGGACCGGAAGCCATGGACGATTGACCATTTTCATACTTTAAATACATGTCATTGGACACGGCGTTATACGGAATGGGAGTTGGTGCGGGTTGCATCATCATGCGTTGGAAATCTCCCTGTGTCGGGCTTTCGCGGCCAATCATATGTGCGGTGGCGACAACGGGGTCTGCTGCATTTGGATAGGTGGTGTATTGTTGTTGGGCATTCATCATGGGAGGTTGCCCTTGACTATAATGTTGTTGCATGACTGGGTTATTTGGGTTGGGGATATTTGCGTCGGACAAAATGGAATTGACCAGATTAATATCAATTTCGTTACGCCCACTTCGGTCAATATCGGAAAGACTGGAACCTTGATTGAAGGATTGGTTATTCATTTTACTAAAAAAAATGAGTAAACAAATTTGGCAAATCAATCCGCATTAACGACGGAATGGTTCAATGACACCGTCGGTTGGGCAGTCGACTTCAACTGGATGGAATCGATAGCACTTTTCTTTGATTTTATAATAATTTTCTGTTAATTCCTTTACCGGTGGGGCTTTGTAACCAAAACACTTTCCATCTTTGCACATAGGGCGTAATAATGTTGCCAAGAAAAGTCCCAACATAATGGAAAAAAAGAAATCGAAGCGTTTATCTTTAAAGATTCCAGCAATCATCCTCTACTTTTTGCAAAAAAGAATATAGGCCTCCGAATAGGAATATGAATATAAAATTCTTTGAACATTTCAAATTTATCCCCTTTCTTCTTGCGTTTTTAGTGGGAATTGTATTTATTACATTGCGGAAACCGGACGATAGTCAACGCGTGGTAAAATGGCCCCATCCAAAAAATATCAAAGACACAACCTATCGCGATAAAAATGGATTTTGTTATAAATACACAATGGAAACCATCGATTGTAGTACAATTAAGGAAAAATTAAAGGACTTTCCCTTTGAGTAAATATTTACATACCCATACGCATTGCTTTTGCGCGCATACGCGACCGAATAATCGAAAACTTTCTTGCATTTTTTGCACGAACTTCTTCGGGTGTCGCACCGCCGTCCATGGAATTCGAATTTTCGGTTGAGTTGGAATCTTCGGCAGCCATGTTTTCAATGGCAATTTGATTATTCACTTCTTGCGTAACCCAAAATGCTTCATACGGAAAGGTGTTGTGTTGCAATATATATATTGGGTCGGGTATTTTTCGGTTTTCGTTGGGATTGTCAAGATGAATATTTCGATATTCAAAGGTATTCGGTTGAAATAATCCAGGCACCGAATCAACATACCGTTTTCCTTGTGCTAAAACAAGGGCTTGTTCTGCTTGTTTTACAAAAATATTGGCGTACACAATATCGTCTTTTGTAATTGTTTGCACAGGGTCGTTAAGTTTTTGACGCAACGTCATGGCAACCTTTTGATTCATAAACCCCATCACCTCATGTAACGAGTTTTCACTTTCTTGACTCGAATTGTTGGACTCGTTTGTGTTTTCTGTATTACTGTTATTGAAACCGTTGTTGCTGTTACTGTTTTCTGTACTCGTGTTATTGGAACTGTTACTGTTTTCAGAATTACTATTACTCGTTTCCGAATTACTGTTACTGTTGCTATTGCCATCTCCGCCATTTTGGTTGGAATTCGAGTTGGAGTTGGAATTCGAATTAGAAATTTCATTCAAAGAATTTGTATTCGAGTTGGTATTTTCATTATTGCGGGCCCGTGGTGTTTCTCGATAGCGTACCATTAATGCATGCAACATGTGCTTTTTTGCAATAAAGTCATCTTCTGCCAACTTGATTTTTGCACTCTTTTCCTCAAAAAATTTGTCAATTGCTTCTTTGGGCGCTTTTACTTTGCTCGTAAGAATAATTGTTTTTTCAATGTTTCCGGCTTCAACAGGTGCAGCAATCAAATCCCCATTGCTTGCAAATGTAAATTGAGTGGGGTCAGCCTTACGTGCTTCAATCCATTCCTCCACGGTGGAAGGTTGTGTAAATACTTTTTTGGGTGGCATCGGAATTGTTCTCTACTACACGTGATTTTTTCAAAGAGTATTTTTTATCGTCTAACTCAGAGATGCTTGAAATTGTTGGCTATGGTTTTATTTTTGGACTTTTATTTGCAATTTTAGCCTTCTTACTAGGATGGTATATGAATAATACATCCTTATCTATTTATTGGGTACTCCCCTTTCTTACATATGCATTCTCTGCCATCATTATTTCCATTTATCATAAACTCTCGTGTAAAACCTTTGACTTTGGAACAGTTGCAAAGAGTTCCGCGGTCCCTTCCATCAGTGTCGTCATCTTTTTGCTTTTATCGATGATTGGATTTATCCGGTCGATTGTAAAAAATGTTTTACCAGTGAATCTTCAAAATTCATTCGGAGATGCATTGGCCGTGTCATTTTACATGTTTTGGGCGGGTATAATGGGGGGTCAAATTGGTTTGGGAATGGCAAGCGCCTGTTAATCCAAACTTTGCCCTAAATATATGTAACGTGGAATCCCCCCCTTTCCGTTACTGTTAAACAAGTAATATCCGGATTGTAATTCAGGATTAACCTTGCGCCGTTGTTTCTTTACGATTTCCGTAAACATGGAGTCATTTTCGGGCATGGGTGTGGGACTTGGGGTACCTTGGTTTGGAGACATACTTGAAGTTGGTGTCCAAAGCGAGAAGAGAATCAGCACAAGAATATAACTTGTAATTGCCCACAAGATTGCAAAGAGCCAAAATGGCATCCATGTATATTTTCTATTATTTTTTCCAATTCCAAATTCCTTCCAATTTCCATTTTCATCAAACATGGTTTCTGGTTGGATGAGCAATACAATGGCAACCCCAATCAAATATAAAAATCCCGAAAAAAGTAACTGCAACATCTTACTTTATACCAACTTTTTTATTCATCTTCACCTTCGGCCATACCCGTCATTCCAACATCGTAACCGGCTTCCGCTTCATAATGGTCTTCTGCAGCATTCATATTGCCGGTCTCCATTTCTTGTAAGCGCAATTCACGTTGTGCATCGTAATAGTCTTTATTGTAGGTATAAATTGCATCGGAAGCCCCTTGTGCCCAACGTCCCATCCGCAATTGTTTTTGGAGAAGTGCCAAGGTCTTTTCTTGAGGGGTTAATCGTTCAAATTCCTTAATAATATTATTCTTTTCCTTTTCTGTGGCCTTTGTAACTCGCTCTTTGATTTCTTGGGTACTATATCCAAGTTTTTCACGAGAAAACTTGCGCAATTGTTCATTTACATATTTTACAACATTGTCCATGTTCTTCGTGGAGGATGTATGTAATAAGACTTTGAGAGGAAAGTAGACAAATGCACTCTTAAAATAAGGAATGAGTTTGCGAGTCTTGGCGTTAAAGTCCAGACTTTTCAAGTGTTGATAATGTTTGCATACGACGGAATAATATTGGACACATGATTCAATTTGGGTTTTGATGGTTGTATCCGTGATATCAATATTGATATTATTCTGCAAATGTTGTGCCAAGATTTGGTTGACATCGGTTTCGTGGTTACTTGATAAATTGTAATAGCGTGGGATTTTCATATATTTCGTGGTAGTTTTTGTCAAAAGACGCATCATCGGTATCAAGAAATAGGACCGAATAATTTCAAAGGTGTTGCTAATGTCTTGTTGTAAAATATATTCAATCACATCTACCGCCACTCTTTTCTTTTCGAGCATATCTTTTGCCTTTGAACCAATCGAGGAAAAGTCGGCAATGACTCCCAAATATTCTGTTTCCTGGGCATTTTTCGGCAAGGTCTTCAAATCATTGTACATGGTTTGGATGGTTTGCTTCCAGGATTTTGTAAAGTCGGTGGTCGTATCCGCAATCGCCACTTGTAGGTTGGAAAGAGATTCCATGACCGAATCGAGCGACTCGGTAAAATGGGTCTCCTCACCCTTGAAGGATGTTTTTTCATGAGCATCATCGAGTAATTGTAAAAACGCGGCTTCACCCACATCCACATTTTGTTGTTCAAAGGATTGAATAAACACTTCATCTTTTACGGGCACAACAATTGGCTTATTATCTTTATCTAAACCCATATCTGGGAAAAAATACTCATAGGGAATTTGGAGACCACACCATTCACAACGCAATTTATGATTCAGTTCATGGGGTAATCCACGACGTGCCCCCTTGTAACAAAGTTTCAAAAACATTTGAAAGGACAAGTTGGTGGGGGCTTCCGTTTCGAGTTTTACATTGGAGCGTGGAACAAAATCGACATTGAGCCAGGACTGGTTTTCGTAGGCATACGAGGCCAACTTTTGTGAGGGTAAATATTTCATCAAGGAATCCATTTTTCCTTCCATGAAATCTTGGGGTTTCATGATGGGTGTGACACAGCAAGATGTTTCCGCATACGGGCTTAATGGGTTTACCTTGGCATGTTGTTTTACAATTTCATTGTACATGTAAATGTACGATTGTGATTTCAAAAAGTTGCCGACTTTGCTTTCAGGAATGTGTTCTTGTGCACCGTCCGTCTTGTCAAATTTCATCAGGGGTAAAAATCCGGTTGGAATCATTTCATGACGCAACGACTCTTCATATTCTGTTTGCTTCTTCAAATACTCGCGTTTCTTATTGTAGGCCGATAATACAATACTTTCTTGGACACGTTTCATTAATTCACGCGACAATTCTTGCATAATAATTTCAACACGTTTTTCATTTTTTTCGCTGGCCCAGAGCGTAGAGGATAATAAACTATCACGTGATGTAAAATCCAACGAGGAAAAAATACAGGCCATTGTCTTTACTCCTTCGGATTCCATCGGTGACTTGTCAATCTCCAAAAAGAATCCACCAAAGTCACTTCCACATTCTTTGTTGGGAATATAAATATGATAGGATGGGATTTTGGTTTGGATTTGAATATACAAGGACGCGAGAATCAAAATTAAAATGTTTTGTAATTTGGCAACCGTTAATTCCGTACTATCCTCATCATCGTTGGTTTCGTCACGACCATTGGTTTTGGCGCGTTTTTCTTCGAATTCGGCATCCAATATATTACTCGATTTCAAATAGTCCCCGTAGATTTCATTGACCAAGGAGACAATATCGTCCTTCATACTAATCCCAATTCGCACTGTCAATTGTTTCAAGATGGAATAAATAAAGTCTTTTTCATCATTTTCAAACTTTAATTCTTCAGGGGCGTATGCAGGAATATTCAACAATTGTTCGACTAAATCCATTTGCAAGGCATCTTCATCAATCAGTTCGCTACGCCCACTCATGGGTCGACCTTCATCATCAAACTCAATATGATTGTCGTACGTCAAGAGTGAAATGGGGACATCACAGTTTTTACAACTGTATTGTGCACCGTACAATCCTCCAGCGTAATTCAATACAATCAACTTTTGGAGACTTTCATATTCATTGGGGTGAATAAATTGCTGAATTTGTAAAAATTCATGGTTGCAAATCAAATGTTGTTGGCATGTACGACAAATGAGCCAATTGTCTTGAATACCCCCCTTCCATTTTACGGCAAACGTCCCCAATAATAAGTAACGCGTCTTTTCATCCTTTTCGCGACGAATCAATTCCAAGTCTTTTACGTGGGGACAACTATTGATGGTGGGTTTAATTCCCTTTAATTTCTGTGCCTCGATTTCCAAATATTTTTCGGTGGATGCTTGAATTGCACGACGACGCATAATTTGGTGAAAACCGGATTGAATATTTTCTTCCACACCAGATAATACCCCCAAGAAATATTCTTGATATTTGCTCAGTAAATACCCAAAGACCGCAATATCGACCCCATCATATCCAGACGACTTTTGTTGAAAGATTTCGTGCTCGTCCTTGAGAATATCATAGGTTGCAATTTTGTCCATTAAGGATTGATAATAAATGGGGTCTGTATCACGAATGGGGAATTCAAACACATCTGGGGCACGGAGTTTCTGAATTAATTGGCGATACATTTGAATCACTTCATTGATACGATTTTGAAACAAGGTTTGTTGGGAATGATTGAGTTCAAATTCTTCAATCCCAAAATCTTGCAAAATCATGTTAAAGTCCCCAAAACCACGTGGATACAAGATTTTCAACATGGATTTTAAATAATCGTCAAAGGAAATTGACATGGCACTCGGATTGTCGCGTTCCATGTGTAAGATTTGTTTTACATTGGGGGATTCACCTGGAGCCGGTGTTTGAACGCCACCGTACAATTGAAGCAATACACGAATGGGATGGGATTCTGCGAGCGAACGATTGATATCTTCCAATAATGTTCCAGAACGCACTGACCCAATGTATTTACTGAGAAAAATGGGAAAAAGTACAAATCCTTTTGCGTAGGATTTATCCGGTCCAAGAAATTGGATACCCTTGGTATACGGAGTTGATTTGAGACCTCGCAATATACTCATCGATACACTCCCTTTATATTGCTCAAGTTGAGGATATTCTGGATTTCTTGGATTATCTTTGCGCGGAGGTAAATATTTTTTATACCCAACCACTTCATTGGGAGGGACATCCATCCGAAAATATTCTCCATCGCGGCGAAATACGTATGCATCCGTGGAAGTAGTTTGGGAAAACTTTTGTCCCAACGGAAATTGCGAAAATAAATTTTGATAATAGCGCAAATATCGTAAAATTCCAGTATTTTCACCCACCACAATATTGTCGTATTGTTTGATGAATTCCTCCAACCGTTTCAAAAAAAAGATATTTTGGTGGGTAAGCGTGGATTCATCTTCCTTGTCGTTCGCGTCGTATTCAAATTTGGCATCGTCTTCCATCAAGACACGTTTGCTGTCCAAAATCGGTTTGACCATTTGACTTGAATGAACCAATAAATCTGAAATTTGTTGAAGAACATAATCCTTTTTTCCAATCGGCTCGTCAATATGATTCCGTTCAATAATCAAGTTTTTAATGGAAGAAAAGGTTTCCACAATAGCACGGATTTCTTTTAAATATACGGGGTTCTTTTGCTCGTAATTTTCCAATAATGAAACAAGGTCTCCAATTAAATCCCCTTTTTGGATGGGTTCCGTATAAATACGGTCACTTTCAGTAATAACTTCAACCCCAACAATGTCTGGGACCATATATTCCAAATATTCTCCTTCACCCAAAAGTTCTTCTTCCTCTTCATCCGTGCCTTCAAGTCCGGTGTCGACCACTCCAACAGGAGAACCAATATGAACTTGTAAAATATCAAAGGGCATTTCTTGAATCCCAATATAGTTAAATGGAATAACGATTTCTGTTTCATTTTTATCTTTGAGTACAATGGTATCTTCATCGTAGTCGACTTCTTCCACGGCATACGTTGCATACACACTCCCTGTTACTTTATCAAATGCATCCAACTTTTGGCCTTTACGAAACCCCATCATTTGTGCAAAACCTGTACGAGGTCCTGCCGTGACTTCCACTTCGGTCACCCCTATGTCGGGGTCAAATTCACCCTCATCTGTGAATGGAAAATCCTCAAGACGATTACTTGAACCAAGAGGTAATAATCGTAATATTTTTTCATCCAAATAATAAATCCGCCCCGTGTGTTTTCCTTTTGCGCTGTAAATGTTGACATAGTCTCCTAAAAACAAGCCTTCGTCTTGGGGTGCAGCGGACTCTTGAATTTGTACACCACTTTCCGTTGGAATCGATGCCTCCGTTTCCTTTACGGTATTGTCATTCATTATACCTACCAAGTATGAGTAAAATTGAAAACTTTTTATGACGTAATATTACATAGTTTATTTTTCAGAATGAGTGTACTTCAGAAAAACATTCTTACGTCCTTGTATAACGAATCGTCGGTATATAACGGTTGGGAAGATGCAAAGCGTCGGATTCATCTTCATCCGTGTCATTTGCGTGTAATTGACCCACTCCGCGAACCCTATGCAATTGTAAAATACACCAAGAATGACAGTGATTTTGAGCAGGACCTTACAAAGACGTTTCGTAGTGTCATTGTGCACAAAGATACGGGAAACATTGTATCCGTTGCACCCTTCAAGTCAATTCATGATTATTCATGGCTGGGTCTGGAAAGTTCCAAGTTCCAAGTCCAAGAATTCGTAGATGGTACAATGATGCACGTGTTTCGTTATCAAAATAATCCAATTGTCATCAGTACACGCAGTAATATTGGTGCAAACAACAAGTTTTATAATTATCAGTATGACAATTCACCGACGTTTGCAGACTTGCTTCATGATACAGGAATTGATTTTGAATCTCTCCTTCCACAACACGAGGGTGCAAATGCAACCTTTCTGAGTATTGTCCTTCAGCACCCATACAATCGCATTGTTGTTCCGGTAAAACAACCCAAGGTCTACGTGATTCATTATGGTTATGTCAAGGATGGAATTGTGACCCTGTGTCATACCACGGAAACAATCCCATCGCAATTCCATCGATTTCTTCCCAAACAATACGAAGACTCATCCATTCTCCAGGATGGTGAAACATCGGCCATTCAATATGTCGAAACAATGGGAAAGCAAGAAAAGCAAAATTGGCAAGGAATTGTGATTAAAAATGAAAAGGGGGTGCGGTATCGTCTTCGAAGCAAAGAATATACCCATGTGCGACTTCTTCGTGGAAATCAGGCGAATCGAATTATTCGGTTTCTGGAATTGCGCAAGGAAAAGAGTATCAAGGAGTACTTGACGTATTATCCAGAAGAAAGTGACCTGTACTTCAAGTACGAAGGAATTGTCCGTACCAACACGCGATACTTGTTTAATCTCTACCACAATGTATTTTGCACCCACCAGCGTCAATTCTCATCTCTTCCAGCACATTTTAAAAAGCACGTCAGTCATTTGCATAATGTATACAAGGAAAGTCTCAAACCCCAGGAAAAAACTGTTACATATGAATATGTGATTTCGTATGTAAATGAATTGGACCCTACGTATTCGTACTTTACACTCTTCAAGGATGCATTTGACCGTCTTCACCCAAATGTTCACATTGTACCGGTCGAATTTAAACCAAGTACGGAAGCACTTCGCAATGCTCCCCCTTTGCCTGAATAAAAGGGTTCATCGATATTGTATGTGCTGCGAAAATATTGAACACGATACTTTTGAACCAAACGAACGCAAAAACCGATAAAAAATAAAAGACCAATTTGATACGGTGTCCAACCGAAAATAGTGAATTCTTTGGAAGCCATCTTACTCATTGGCTACTTTTTGTTTTTTCATTTTTTCAAGTTTGGCAAAGATGGATGGACGTGATGCAGTTTTCTTGACGGAAACCGGTGCTGGCGGAGGAGTTGGGGTTGCCGTCGATTCGTTACTACTCGATTCATTGCTTGAATAATTTTCCTTGGTTTGTACGACGACGGGTGAATTGGATGATTCGTTGCTACTGTTGGTATCCGTATTTGAATTACGATTGCTGTTATTACGAATACCTAGGTAGGGTTCCCAAAGTTTCGCCCAACTTGAAAACATACTACTCAGGGCCCGTGCTGCACTTTTAAATACGCGAATGGCGGTCGATTGACTATTATCACGAACCCCAATACGCAATACCATTTCATCCTTGAGGGGGTGTGGAATCTTGTACCCTGCATAGTAAATATTACCATTGGGGTCGATGACGTGTAAATCAAGCCATGTTTGAATTGCATTTCCAAGAGTATGGTCTTGACGCAAAATCAAGAAGTCAAACCCTGTCATTTCAGAATCGGCGGGGCGTACATAGACTTCTTCGGGCAATCCTTCATTTTCTTCATCACCGTCTCCAAATCGTGCAAATAAATCACTTCCAACGTTACATGCACGGTGTAAAATATACTTGGGGTCGAGAATTCCAACACTTTCAATCTGAAAGTCAAAACTATTTGGCTCGCCATTTTCATCCACCTTGTACACGCGTTGAATTTCCAATGTATTGAATTCGCGAAGCAGCACATCCTTTTTTTCAGGGTCGGATTCCAAACTACTGGCATCAATCTTCTTGTAACGACTGCACCAACTTTCAAAGGCCTTTCGAATCTTGTCGGCGTCATCATCGCGACTATATCCATATGCACATTCGCAGGTGGGAATAAATCGTGCATTTTCACGACCATTTCCAAGTGACGCAATACATTCCACGTGGACTTCTTCCACATTCTCGCCCATCTTTGGTTTGAGACACGTGATTAAACACGTATCCTTGGTAATTGGATTGGGTGGAAAGAACTTTGCAGTATCCAACGTTTCCCAGTCATTTCCAACTTTTTCATACACTTGAAAATCAGACGCCTTTACATCCATGGGTTCTTGGGTTTCATTCGTTTTATGCAATACAAATTTAAAGTTGGACGCTTCAAATTCCAATGGGTTTTTAATATGGATGGGTATAAGTCCAATGCGATGCGCCAACATTTCATTGGTCATAGGGGTACTGTTTTTAATTACATTGACATCACTTGTTGCGCCATCGTTCTTCATGTCGGCACGAAAACCAATGGTTTCCACACCCGTAATGATTAAACGGCGAAGTGTATTTGCATACCCGACATTTGTATCCTTCAAGGTAAAATGGAGACGGTTTTGTCCTTGAGAATCGTTATTTTTTGCTTGTACAAAGGTTGCACTTTTATTCCGTGATGCAACCATATTTTGGACAATTACGTTTTCCAAGGATTGAGGCTGCGATTGGGGTAAAACACTCATTCTTATGATGCTCTAACTACTTTTAGAAACTTCAATTTTATATGCTTTTTGGTGACGTCGATGGTGCGGTTTCTCCGACTTGTACAGTTTCATATTTGTTAAAAGAGGAGTCTTTGTTAATATGAACATGTCCGGGATGCCCAAGAAAAACATTTGCTATTTCAGTGCACGATGTTTATGGTCGAAACGTTTTATTGAAGCCATTGTAAATACACCATACAAGGATGAGTTTCAATATGTTTTAGTGGATGAGCCCGCCAATCGTCCGACCTGGTTGACCAAGGTACCGACTCTTATCATTTTTGGGGATGAAAAGTACCCAGAACCCCTTACGGATGAAGCCGTCATCAATTGGGTCTTTGAACGAAAACTAAAAGGAGGTCCTGCCCGGTCGACGCAAATTGTGCAAAGTCGTGTCCCGTCACAACCGGTTCCCAATCAATACACGTCTGGAAATCCTCATATTATGCAACCTGGATTGCAAATTGCCCCTCCCACGTATCAACAAAATCGTGCACCCGTCGTGCAATCACGCACACCACAACCCCCCGCACAACCCAATTATAGTCAACCGGCCTATACACAACCTGCCCATGTTCCACCCGCCGCAAGTCAATACACACCCCCTCAGTATCAAAACACGTTACCTACACCTGCAAATATTCAACCCATGCCGCATCCACCCAGAAATGAAGAAAGTGGTGAAATTCAAGCTTGGGTTTCCAGTGAAATGAGTGGGTCATCCCGTCTCACATACAGTGGTATGTTTGATGAAAATGATTCCAGTTTAATGAGTAAACAAGGCAACTTTGCCGATTTGAATGGAAATAGCAGTGTGGATGTACGCGCCACATCATCGATGGGACCTTCCGTCAATGAAGTCAACAGTCGAAGCCGTGGGGAACAATTGTTTGATAAACGAATGGAAGAATTTTTAAAGAGTCGTGGTTCGGAAGTTCCAATGCCACAACCGCGTCAATAATTGATGAGCCGTTGCGTTTAAAATACTTAAACAAGAACTTCTATAAAATCATAAGAAAGAGACAATGAACGCCCCAATCAGTCCCGTAAGTGTATTTTGCAGTCAACTTGTTCGTTTTTTCGAGGAACTGGCCGATACGTTCCCTGAAGAGCGTGAAATTCGTGCTGCGGTGGAAGCCATTCAATCTGCACGGAAAATCAATCCAAAGTTGGTCCTTGATATGTTTGTAGAACACATTGTCAATGATTTGCGGGAAGCCATTGCAACCGAAAATGCGGATTATGTGATTCTTGTGGGTCGTCAAAAGATTAAGACACAATTTAATGAAATTTTACCTGCGATTATGATTTTTGAAAAACACTGGCCCACCTTGCATGAAGAAAACAAGCAAGTAATTTGGAAGTATCTCAAAGTCTTGGTTGCCTTGTCCGATAAGGCACGTGGCAACAAATAAACGCACCTGTCGATTGATTAACCATGGCGTAAAGGTTTTGTTTTATCCTTTAAAAGCATAAAACAGAATATGTCCACCAACGCAACTACAAATTCCTCATCTTCCGGTATGCCAGCATCATCGCCATTGACTGCCATTTTTCAATCCAAGTATGATGAATTCTGTGACGATTTGGGTGTCACCTTTCCTGAACTCTCCAATCAACTCAAAGACGCCTATTTACTTTCCCCTGAAAATCGCATCATCCAATACGTCGAAAAGGTGTTGCCCCACGCTGGTCCAGACCGTGATGCATCCCTTTGCCCAGGGGAAGTTTTACCCGGTGTTGTAATCACGGAAGCACTCTGGTCCACCCTCAGTAAAAACAATAAAAAGGCGATTCAAGAGTATTTAACCATTCTCAGTCTCTGTTCCTTGTATGACAGTGCCAAAGAACACATTTTTGATGTGAGTGGAAACCGTCTTCCCTTTGGAAAGGAATGGAGTCAATCGTTTATGAATGAATGGAAGACCAAACTCAACGGCACCAATTTTGCTGAAATCAGTTCCAAGATTGCCGACTTTTTCAAAGACCCAGGCAGTTTCCCAAAACTACCGGAAAAGTTCATGAAAGGGCACATTATGAAACTTGCAATGGAAATTGTACAAGAATTTAAACCCGAAGACTTTGGAATTACGGAAGAAAAGGCAAAAGAATTAAACTCGGTAGAAAATGCCTTTCAACTTATGATGGAAATGTACACAAAAGACTCTTCCAAAATCATGAACGCCGTACAACGTGTTGTAAAACGTTTGGCCTCCAAATTCCAAAACGGTGAAATACGTCCCGAGCAAATTGTACATGAAGCAGAAGAACTTATTTCTTCTATGAGCGATAATCCCGCCATTGTGGAACTCATGGAAACCTTCCGAGATGCCTTTGGAATGGCCGATATGACCACCATGCGTGCAGCAGGTCGTGAAGGGGATGCACGGCGCAACCTCGTGAAGGAACGTCTCAAACGGAAATTAGAAGCGAAAAAGGCCGGTGGAAAATAAATCATAAGATGATTTTCTTGTTTGTTTCTCTAACCTTTTGTTAGGAGTGTCATTATGAGTAAAAACGACTGCCCATGTGAAACATTGTGGTATAAAGACCCGAAAGAATTATTTCGATTTCAATTTACCACCCACGATGTGTGCCAAAGCAATAATTTTAATGCCGTCATACGTACATTTACACTTGCCATTTTGCTCGGATTTGTCTTTTTGCCCTTCATGGGGTGGATTCCACTGGCCTTTTTTGTGCTCATTGCCATCTTTTTCCACGCAAAATGGTTGTATGCACGACCCACGATGTACCAAGATAAGGAAGGGTTTGAAGATGTCATTGGTAAATCATCCGCCGCTTCAGAATCATCCTTTGAAGTGTTGAATACATATCCGGGTGTCGTGGCAACCACTCGCCCCAAACCCAAAAATCCCTTTATGAATGTCTTGTTGGATGAAATTAAATACAATCCAACTCGTCCCGCCGCAGCATCGGTCGAAAGTAAAGATGTACAAGATTCGTTGGATGACTTTTTCCGTGTTCAATGGACAAGTGACCCCACGGATGTCTTTGGAAAATCGCAAAGTCAACGTGAATTTTATACGATGCCTAGCACAAGTATCCCTAACGACCAAGAATCCTTTCAAAACTGGTTGTATTTGATTCCTGGAAAGACGTGCAAGGAAGGCAATCGTGATGCATGTGTTCCAGGAACCAATGGTGGGGCGGTGCCATGGTTGTCGCAACCCAATTAAAAGACTTAAACCCTTATGAATACATATAGAATGTGGTGATGTGGCACAGTTGGTTAGCGCAGCGGTCTTATGAGCCGCAGGTCGAGGGATCGAGACCCTCCTTCACCAATTTCTTCTAGGTTTTCAAAAAAATGTAGAAGAAATTGTAATTACGTTATTCCACCTTTTGAAACCAATGCAATAATGTTTTTTGGGTCGGCGGTGGTTTTTTCCAGACCACTTTGGTTTCGTCCATCCAACCAATCTTTTTTGAGGCATGTTCTTGTAAAATTTCCACGCCATTTTCAAAATCAAAACGAGTGTCTTCCAAATCCGATGCGCGTTTTTGGGATGCTTCGTCACAACACAATCCCACAAATTCTCTCTGATTTATATTGCTCCAATGATGCCATATTGCCTCCTTTGGTGTAATATGATTGAGGGTCTTTAATATTTTTGGAAACACATGAAAATCGATAGCATAAACACATACATGTTTTTTCGGAACAAATTTCGAAATGGTCAAAATGTCGACATGATAATTTTCATCATAGGTGGGAAAGTTGGTTTCATACAAGGAACGATATGCTAATAAATACAGAAACCCCTGGTCGCACTCCATTCCTCCATATAAACTACGCAACATCATGGAAATAAAGGGTACTTTACATTTTTCCTTTCGTTGCGGCACCGAACCCCATAGAAAATAACAAGATGTACAATGTAAATTGGTAGCCAATCCATCCATCAAAATTTGCACATCCTTTTGGCTACAAACATAATCTTTGGATTGCGCAATCATCATCCATACGTAATATGGATAATAGTAATGATGATAGAGGGAATCTTCCAAAAAGATGACGGTCATCCGACGAAGGAACCCTTGTGGGTCTTGCTGAAAATATTGAAGACCAGTTGCGAAACACGCATCGATAAACTTGCCACGAAAGGTTTTTTGTAAATTACTTTTTAGAATTCCATCGTGATAGACAAAATCGTGGGACGGTATATACGGATTTGATTTGGGGTCACACGACACGATGGTAAAATG